>BNJT01001512.1_pt1 | contig 93167 bp, 157 predicted proteins | sample 8540491 | NCBI WGS metagenome assembly BNJT01 (sample SAMD00202455, study PRJDB9452) | human saliva metagenome | host: Homo sapiens | reverse complement strand
TCGGTGAAGCTGAACGGCTGATAAAGAAGTGCAGGCTGCTTTTGAAGGTTTCAAAACGAAAGCAGCCTGTACGCTTCGCTGGCAGGTCAAATTGTACCAGTGTTACCGCGTTGGCTTGCCTTGGCGCGCTGTGGTCCAGAGTACATGGAAACAGATGTTTGCAGGGTATGTGCTGTACGCATGCTCTTTCCCCCTACATACTACATCTGAAATAGCCGTTATCCAAAAACATATTGCGGCTATAAGTGAAAGCGGAGTCATAACATATTTTTCTTTCCTACTTTTTGAAATCATGTTCATAATAGTATTCAAAGTTAGGTAAGCGGCAAAGAAGAAACAAATATATTTAGTAACCTTAAAAGAAAAACCACAAGGAAATAAAACCTCCGGCTTGCAAAATAATTATCATTGCAAAAATTTGATAGCCACCGAAATGACTGCCACAATCTCTAAATTTTTTAGGTAAAATTTTATGTTGTCCACCCATTGTAAATTCGCCCAAAGGCAAACCGCAAGCAATAAGCACAGTCATAGTTGCTATTATTCCAAATAATACTGCACCTAATATTGAAAACATAAATCAATATCCTACCTTCGCAAAATACAAACGATTTCAATGAGCCGCAGCCTGCATCTCTATCAACCACGTGCGCTACACCACACATCCTGGATTACACCCGCATCGTAGCAAAAACGAGCGGCTGGCCACCCATCAGCACAACCGAACAGTTGCCACCAACAACCGAATACAAGGAAGGTTCATTGATGAGTACCCAAAACTACGCAGGCATCGATATCGCCAAACGCCATTTCGTCATCGGCATCCACGGCAGGGATAAAACCAAAAACCGAAACCAACAACCCCAAAGGCTTTTACCCACACCATTGACTATCTGCACAAGCACAACGTCGGTTTGGTTGTCATGGAAAGCACTGGCGGTTTGGAAATCCCTCTCGCCAAAACCCTACATCGCGCAGGTTTCCAAGTGGTGATTGCCAATCCTCGCTGCACTAAAAATTACGCCAACGGCTTTTCTCGCCAAAACCGACCATCTCGATGCCAAAATGCTTTGCTGATTACGCACAGGCGTTGGAAATCAAAAGGACTGGTCGCCAATATGCTCTACATTCCGCCCAGCGAAGCCGAAGAGAAACTCGAAGCACTGGTCAAACGCCGCAGCCAGTTGGTTGACATCCGTGCCGCCGAGAAAAACCGTCTCGAACAAATCCATGAAAGCCAACAGCAAAGCGTTAGAAGACCTGATTGCCCATCTCGACAAGCTTATCGCCGAGCTGGACAAAGACATCGACAGCAACGCCGACGCATTCGGCGGCAAAGGCCAAGTGCCAACCGCAATCAAAGGTGATAGGCAGCACCACCAGCGCCACTCTGCTATCCATGCTGCCCGAGTCGGGCACCGTACCACACAAACGCATCGCCATGCTGGCAGGTGTCGTTCCACCGCCGAACCAAAGCGGCGACACGGACAAGAAAAACAGGCTGCATCGGCGGCAGAATGGCAGTACGCAACATGCTGTATATGGCAGCACTGACGGCGAGCCGCTTTGAGCCGAAGATTCAAGCGTTTTACGAGAGACTGCGCGCCAAAGGCAAACCGTTCAAAAGTCGCTATTAACGCGTGTGCGCATCAAACTTCTGCGTATTCTGAACGCAAGGATGCGGGATTACCTGGCCTCTTTGCAGACGAAATCAGAACGGCAAAGCGAACAGCAAAGCAAACAACAACCCGCACCGCAATCGCGCGTAATCACGAGTTTGCTGCTCTGCCCGACGCGGTGAAACACAGTTGGTTGCATAAAACCCTACATTATGCGTATCTAATTTATACGCGCAGTCATCCGTGTAGCCTGTGGTTCGTCATCTTGCATTATTTTAATTTGAATCCGCTATATTTTGCCCTTTTATTCCGCAAACGTTTTGCCACGAAACACGCGCACCGCATTGCCGCGTTCCAAACGGTGAGCTGCGCGTGTGCGTCTGCGGCGTGTTGGTCCAGCCGTTCTGCGTGCTGTGCGGCGAGTTTCAACGCCAAAAGTTCCAGTACTGTAGGTTGGGTCAAGACCCAACAAAGCCTTTGAAATCATCGGAAACGTCGTTTGGCAACCCAACCTATACAAGACTGCCTCCAAACAACAAAGGGAAACACCATGCACCCATCGCCCAATCCGACAAATCCGCATCGGGCAGCCTGAAAACTTTGCCCGCAACCAACAAAGCGCGATTAACGCAGCCTGTCAGCGGCAAACCGCCGTTACGCCCAGCGGGTTTGGCGGGCGACGGCGTGGGCGATCCGCGTTTTCACGGCGGTGCGACAAGGCGGTGCACGCTTATGCGCTGCACCATTACGACACTTGGCGGCGCGAGCTACCTGCGAGGCAAAATATGCACGCAGGCGGCTTTGGCGAGAATTTTTGTCTGATGGCGCGGACGAGCACTCGGTGTGCATCGGCGACGAGTGGCAGATCGGTTCGGCGCGCTTTTTGCCGTAAGCCAGGGCGGCAGCCGTGTTGGAAGCTGAACGAGCGGTTCGGCGTGGCAGATAAGCGTTGCGCGTGCAGCAGAGTTTGCGCTGCGGCTGGTATCTGCGCGTGTTGGCGGCGGGCGAAGTGGCGGCAGGCGATGAAGTGTTTTTGCTCTCGCGACCGTTTCCCGAATGGTCGGTGGCGCGGTGCTGGCGTCGATTGACAGCCGCTGTTGCGATGCGGAAACGATGCGGGCGGTGCTGCAACTGCCTTTTTGCCCGAGAGTTGGGCGCGCTTGTGTTTCGCGGCGGCTGGAAACGGGGAATGCGAAGATTGGCAGCTGCGTTTGTTCGGCGCCGACGGTGATGGAAAAAGGCAGCCTGAAAAACTCTTTTCAGGCTGCCTTTTATTGCTCGGTGAGCTGGGGAACTGGCCCATCCCGCGCTGCCGCCGGCTGGGCAGCTCAGGCACCTGCTGGGCGCGGCGGCGGCGCGGTCAGCGGTAATCGGCACGAGAAAATGCAGCCTCGACCTTGCTGCGCGGGCTGGCTGATAACCATGCGGATGGACTGCCACAGGCTGATGTCGCCGTAGTAGGCGGTGGGGGCCGCTGCCGTCGGCATTGGGGTAGCGGCATAACGCGGGCACAATCGGCACGCCGGCCAGGTGGGCGGTTTGGAAAAACTATTTGAAGGGCAGGATGGCGCGCCTTTCGCTGCTGGTGCCTTCGGGGAAAAATGGTTACGGTGTCGCCGTTTTTCAGAGGGCTTCGGTTACGGTGTCGATTTTCGGTGGATTGCCGCTGGTGCTCTGTTGCGGGTTACGTAAACGGTTTGCGCCTGCGGCGATAGCTGACCACCGGCCATTTGGCAACGTCGTCTTTCGGGCAGCAAAGCGGCTGGAAGGCCGCCGTTCACCGCCATAATGTCGAGCCAGGAGATGTGGTTGCTGATAATCAGCTGGTACGTGGCCGCTGGTGGCGGGCAGGCTGCCGAACACCCCGAGCCCATGCCGCAGGAAGCGAGCACGCGCAGCACCACAGCTGGATGGCGCGCAGCTTTGCGCCGTTTGCTGTAGAAAGGAAACAGGAAAACATTCGGCTATGCCGTCAAAGCAGGCAGAGATCTGGCGCGCACAGGCGGAAGGCGGATTTTACCATAAAGAGAACGGAAAATACGGGGGAAAGATACGGGCAGGCTTTCAGGCTGCCCGAAAACGACACAGCAGCCCTGAAAAGGTTTTCGAGGCTGCTGGATTTAGGGTTTGAAGAACTCCTGCAGGTAGCGGTCGCTCAGCTGCGATGTCCACATAATCAGCATCGGCGCAGTTGAAGGCTTCATCCACGCAGGGCTCGCCGCAAAACCAGGCGCCGGCTTTTGAGATAGCCCCTAATCAGCGCGGGACTTCCGGTTTTTCCGACGGCGTGATCTGCGCCCATTTGAGCGGGTTGAGCGGGCGCACGCACCATTGCTCGGGCGCCAGGTGGCGACCTTTGAGCTGGTGATAGAGCGCCGCCGCATCGTTAGCCGCCGTCGCGCATTTCGATGCTGCCGCAGCCGATCATAAAGCGCAGGTTTTCGTCTTTCATAAACTTCACCAGCCCCGTCCACAGCAGCATAATCAGCGCGCCGTTGCGGTAGTCGATGGGGTGCAGGCGCGGCCGAGTTCGACGGTTTGCGGCAGATGTCTTTCAGTGGCGAGAGATCGATCGTGCTCGCTGTACCAGCCGCCGACTTTTTGCCGCTTCTTCGCAATCAGGCGAGTAGCAGCGATTATTTCGCCGGTAGCTTCGTCAGCGTCAGCAGGTGGTGGCAGTGTCGTCGTAGGGTCGATGTCGCGCCGTTGTCGCTGTCGATTTCCCAGCGCCAAGCTCTTGGCAACACGCGGTAGCGCGGGCGCTGGGCGGCGGCGACTTTTCGGCGGTTCTCGGCCAGGCGTACGCTCAGGCCGATTTTGGGCCGGTTTGCTTGAAACGGCTTTTCGGGACTATGATACCTAGAACGGCAAAAGGCGGGGATTATAACGGCGGCGGCGGGGCTTGCAAACCCAGCCTTACAGGCAGCCTGAAAACGGCGGCGGCGCTTTCAGGCTGCTCAATCTTTCAAAGCAACCAGACTGTCGCCGTCGGCCGGTCTCAGGCGGGCGAACACGGCGGCAGACAACGCGTCACACGCCGACGGCAGCAAAAGTGCAGCGGAAAGCGGCATGACATCGCCGTCCCGCGGGCGCCAGCGTGCTGAAATACTGTCAGCAGCGACGCGCCGATGGCGGTGCTGAAACCAACACTACGGCTGGTTGACCGTCATCAGCTGGCGCCGCTGCCGGCCTGTACCGGCGCAAGGTCGGCCAGCGTCAGCGTGCAGTTCATGGCGGTGAAACTGGATCGAGTTGCTCGCGCCCAGCGCCAGCAGCAAAGGCAGCAGCAGCCACAACGGCGATGCGCATCCGGCAGCGCCAGCAGCATAATCAGCACGCCCAGCAATAAGGTGTTGGCGACCAGCACGCGGCGGTAGCCGAAGCGCAGCATCCGCGGCCGGATCGCCGGCTGGCGGCAATCGACGCCATGCACCGACGCCACGCCCAGGCGGCAGCGGCAGCGCGACCAAACGCCACGCAGCAGCAGCGGCAGCAGAGCGACAGCGCGTCACATTCCAGCGCCGGCTGTCGAAATTGCCCGACAGGCCGATGCGGTGGCGCGCACCCAAAAGCTGCGGGCAGACAGCGGCGCGGCGCGGGCGGCATCGCGCCAATAGGCGGCCGCCGCCAGCAGCGACAGCACCGCCAATGCGGCAGCAAACGCACCGTAACGCGGAAAGTGCATGATTTCCACCGCCACGCTCGTGCGCCGCCGCGCCGCTAAACAGCACACCCGCCAATCGAAAGCCGGTATTGTTCTTCGCCGCGAAAGTCCGGCATCACCGTGCGCGCCAGCCGCCGCCAGCCCGAAGGGCACGTTAATCAGGAAAATCCAATGCCAGCCGGCATGCTCAGCAGATACGCGCGAGCAGACCACCGGCCCCAGCAGCGCCGGCATCACCACAAAATCATCATCCCCAGCAGGCGGTTTTTGTCGTAGGCCTGCATCAGAATCTGGCGCGGCGCCGGCGCAGCATCGCCCCATCGCACCCTGAATCACCCGCGCCAGCACCAGCATCGGCAGGCTCGGCGCCAGCGCGCACAGCCAGCGAACCGGCCACAAACACCAGCATCGCCACGCGAAAACCTCTGCCGCGTGCCGAAACGCTCGCATCAGATAGGCACCGGCCGGCATCAGCATCGCCAGCGTCGGCGCATAAGACACCACCGCCGACTGCATATTCAGCGGCGACTGGTACGATCGGCGGCAATCAGCGGCAGCGCGGTATTGAGCACCGTCGAATCGAGCATCTGCATAAACACCGCCGCCGCCAGCAACAGCGGCAGCGACGCGGAAGGTTCAGCAGTTTTCCATGGTTTTCCATATTTCCGCAAGGCAGCCTGAAAGCGGCAAAACCTTTCGGCTGCTTTTGCTCTGGGGGCTGTCGTTTGTTTGAGTCCGGGACATGACAAGGCAGCCTGAAAAATCGGTTGGCGCTTTCAGGCCGCTCTAAAGTTTTCAGGCTGCCCCGGCAAACAACACCCGCAGGCATGGCGGCGTGCGGGCGGCGGGGCCGCAGCGTCGAGCTGGCGGTGGCGCAGCAGCACTTCTGGTAATCGGCCTGCAGGCTGCGAGCAAGTTTCGGCCAGATACACCGAGCGGTGTTTGCCGCCGTGCAGCCGATGGCGATGGTTACGTAGCTGCGGCTTTGCCGCTGCGTTTGGGCAGGCGGCGGCGGATAAAGTTCTCGATGTCGCGCATTTCGCCGGCTTCGGGTTGGGCGGCGAGATAGCGGCGCACGTTCATCGCGGGCGGTCTGCTCGCGCAGGCCGTCGATACAATAGGGATTGGGCAGGCTGCGTACGTCGAAAACAAAAATCAGCGTCGGTGGGGGCGCCGTATTTGAAGCCGAAAGACTCGATGCTGACCAGCAGGCTCTTCGCGGTCGATCTGCAGCCATTGGCGGCGAGCGGCTGCGCAGCTGAAGTGTTGCTGGCTGGTGTCGATGCAGTAGGCTGCTGCGCGCAGCAGCATCAGCCAGGCGCGTTCGTGTTCGAGCGCTCGGTCAGGCCGGTGCCGCAGGCGACAGCGGTGGCTGCGGCGGGTTTCGGAAAAGCGGCGCAGCAGCACGGCTGGTCGGCTTCGAGAAACAGGATGTCGAGCCGGTGGTCGGCTTGGCGCAGGGCGGCGATTTGCTCGTGGGCAGCCGCAGCCTGAAACGGACGGCGGATGTCGATGCTGACGCCGAGTTTTTCGCCGCCGCCGCGCGCTTCGTGCAGGCGCACCAAGTCGGGCAGAGTCTCGAGCGACGGCAAATTATCGACGCAGCAGCCGGAGTCTTCCAACAGCTTCAGCGCCACGCTTTTGCCGAGCCGGAAAGGCCGCTAATCAAGACTATCTTCATGTTCGCTGTCGTCCTTCATCGCTCGGCCTGGTGACGTTCGAGAAATTCGCGGGTACTGTCTCTGCCGCGCAGCTGCAGATGTAGTTGCGCACGGCGGCTTCGACCAGCACCGCCAGGTTGGGTACGGCACTGCCGGCAGGGAAAGTAACCGAACGGATGGCGACGTTCAGTATCGACTCGGTTTCGCTGCGTGATGCTCAGGCGGTCGAGCTGCTTCATGTATTCGTCGTCGGCGGGAATCAGGTTGATGATGAGCTTGAGCTGCTTTTTCGGCCGGATGGAGTTTCGCCGAAAATGTGGCGGACGTTGAGCACGCCCAGCCCGCGCACTTCGAGAAAGTCGCGCAGCATCGGCGGGCAGCGGCCTCGAGCACTTCGGGCGCGGTGCGGTGCAATTCGACGGCATCGTCGGCCACCAGGCTGCTGGTAGCGCGAAATGAGTTCCAGCGCCAGCTCGTTTTTGCCCAGCCCGACGAGCTGGTCAACAGCACGCCAACTTCAAACACGTCGAGAAACACGCCGTGTTTGACGGTGGATACCCTGCCACATTTTTCTGCAGATAAATCCGCAGCACGTCCATCAGATAGGGGCTTTCGAGCTTGGGTCAGCAGCGGGACGTTGCGGGTGTGGCAGTAGTCGCGCAGGCTGGCGGGCACCGGCAGGTCGTTGTACACGATCACCAGCGCCATCTCAATCGAAAAAGCCCGTCCAATCCGGTTTGTGCGGACTGTTCGAGCTTGTTGAGATAGGCGACTTCGGCACGCCGAGCACCTGCACTGGTTGTGGTGGATGAGGTGAGATAGCCGACCTAGCGCCAGCACCGGACGGTCGTGACTACGCTGATGCGGTTGTCGCTGCCGGAGATTGCCCGCCACCCAGGCCATCTGCAGCTTCTGCTGGTTGTCCTGATACAGGCGGCGCACGCTGACGCTGGGCACCTCGTCTCCGGCAAGCAGGATGTCGAGCACCTCGCTGCGGGGTTTTGCTAGTGCATCAGCTTCACGCACGGTCGTGGAAGCGGGCGGCCAGCTGCGAGAGCAGCCCAGATATTCGCCGGCGGCATCCTGCGGCACCAGCAATACGAATACCAGCGACACCGGCTTGCCGTCGGGCGCGTCAAATTCGATCGGATCGGCGGTGCGCACAGAGGCGCCGACCGGTTGCAAGATTCGTCACGGTACGCGGGGAATGACCACGCCCTGCCCTAGCCGGTACTGCCGAGGCTTTTCGCGGGCGAACAGGCGAGTCGAACACCGCCGTATGCGGCAGGCCGCTGTCTGCTTCCGAAAAGCTGGGAAACGGTTTCAAACAGCCGCTTTTACTGCCGACCTCCATATCAGAGCACGATATTGGACAGGGCAGAATATTGGCGAGTAAAAGTCATGTATCAATGCTTGCTACAAATAAACAGGCGCGGATTTTAACGCTTGTTTACATTTATCTCAATCAGCCGCCGCCGGATTTACAGTCCGAAGGCACAAGTAGCGGCAGCGGCGGCAAACTTTTCAGGCTGCCTTGATGCCGTGTCAGGCAGCCCGAAAACCGTCGTCGGGTTTACAGCTTGCCGGGCCACTTTCTTATTGCGCATCAGGCGCAGCATATCAGCGGCAACGTGGGCGGCGGCGGCGGTGATTTCGGCGCTGTCGTAGGCAGGGCGACTTCAACCACGTCCATGCCGACGATATTCGAATCGCCCAGCTGGCGGACAATGCCCAGCGCGGTGTGCGAACTCAAACCGCCGGGAACGGGGGTGCCGGTGCCGGGGGCGAAAAGCGGGGTCGAGACAATCGATATCAAAAGTCGATAAACCGGATTGTCGCCGACGATGTCGTACATGCGGCGCACGGTGGCTTCGATGCCGTTTTCGTTGATCCACGGCGCAAATACATGTTCATGCCCATAAATCGCTGTTCCAGGTGCGGATGCCGACTTGGGCGGATGTTTTTCGACTCGACGGCCGTTTTTCACCGCTTTGTAGAACATGGTGCCGTGATTGAGCGAATCTTCTTCATCGTCCGGCCAAGTGTCGCAGTGGGCGTCAAAATGCAGCAGGCTCAGCGGTTTGCCGTATTTTTCCTCACATGCGCCTGCAACAGCGGGTAGGTATGTAGTGGTCGCCGCCGAAAGTGAGCATTTTGGCGCGGCTGTTGTGATGATGTCCAGCGCGTGCTGTTTTGATGCTTTCGCGGATGGTCCACGGACGGTGGGCGTCGAACCAGCGAGTCGCCGTAGTCGATCGCACCGCCAGATCGTCAGAAAGGATCGAAGCCCCACGGGAAAAGGTTGAGTTCGGCCAACCGCACGCTGGCGGCGCGGATGGCAGCGGGACCTAAGCGGGCGCCGGAGCGGAAGGTGGTCGCCAATCCAGCGGCACGCCGGACACCACCACGTCCACGCCTTCCAGATTGCGGGTGTAGCTGCGGCGCATAAACGACAGCGCGCCGGAATAAGTGTTTTCGATGATGCGGCGCATCACGCCCTGACGGCGGAAGGCACCGTCGCCGTAAATCGTTGCTCATGTTTGTGCTTCCTGCGGCAGGCTTGCCCGCCTGCTGTCTTTATAGGGTGAAAATGCCGCATTTCATTTACAAACGCCCGCATAAAAAGCGCGATTCTAACACTTTCGCCAGCGCCGCAGACAGCCGACCGCACTACACTGGGGAAAATGCGTCAGATAGTTGCTTATGTCACTTTTAGACTACAGGCGGCCTGAAAAGGGATGCCGGCCTTTCAGGCTGCCTGAAAACATTGGAAAGACCGCCGCCGGACAAACAGGCCGGCAGCGGCCTTTTCCGCCTTTATCTATTTTTCATGCTGCTTTTCAGGCTGCTTTGGCCGCGCGCCAGGCATCGCGCGGCAGCCTGCACGGCGCACAGTTCGGTACAATGCCCCTGCCGTCCGAGCGCCAGCAGCTGCGCCAGCTCGCTGCTGTCGAACGTGGCGCCTTCGGCGGTGCCCTGATTTCGACGATGCCGCCGTTATCGGTCATCACCAGATTCCCGACGTCGCTGTCGCAGCGGAGTCTTCAGGATAATCCAAATCCAGCAGCGGCACTCCGCCAACCACGCCGGCGGATACCGCGGCAATGCGGCGGACAATCGGGTTTTCTGCCAACACGCCGCTATCGACCAGCTTCTACCGCCATCTGCAGCGCAACGAAGGCGCCGGTGATGCTAGCGGTGCGGGTACCACCGTCGGCCTGGATGACGTCGCAGTCGATCAGAATCTGGCGCTCGCCCAGTCCATATCCACGGCGGCACGCAGGCTGCGGCCGATCAGGCGCTGGATTTCCTGGGTGCGGCCGGACTGCTTGCCCGCTGCGGCTTCGCGGCGCATACGGTACCGGCGGTGGAAGCGGGCAGCATGCCGTATTCGGCGGATATCCCAGCCTTTGCCCTGCCCGCGCAAAAAGGGCGGCACGTTTTTCTTCGACGGTGGCGCGTGCAGATGACTTTGGTGTTACCGCAGGCGATCAGTACCGAGCCGTCGGCATGGGGCAGAAAGTCGGCGCTGATGCTGACGGGGCGCAGTTGGTAAGCGGCGCGGCCGGTGCGGGTATAGGCCGTGGCTTAACTCCGTAAAAGGGCGGATTATATAGCGCGCCAAGGCGGCCTGAAACAGGAAAAACCATCGCACGGCAGCCTTCAGGCTGCCTGCTTCTCTGTTAAGATGCCGCGGCTTTTTCAGCATCAGCAAAGGAAAAACATGACAGTATTCAGTATGACCGGCTATGCGCACGCGGCCGGAGAATATCAGAGCAAACGCATCGAACTGGAATTGCGGTCGGTCAACCACCGCTTTCTCGATGTGCAGTTCAAAATCCCGAAGACTGCGCCATCTGAGCAGCCTGCGCGAGGGCTGGTAGGCGGCCAAAACCAGCCGCGGCAAAAGTGGAGTGCCGCATTCAGATCAAGCAGGCCTGCCAGGCTCGGCGGCTCGCTGCACATCAGCAAAAACTGGTGGACGAGCTGGCGGAACTGAATGCCAAAATGGCGCAAAAAGCACGGCGGCCTGGCCAAATTCAGCGTGGCCGACATCCTGCATTTTTCCGGCGTCATCGCCAGCGCCGCAACCGATACCGATGCGCTGGTAGAGTAGCGTCAAAATGCTGTTGAAACAGGCTTTGCAGGACTTTTGTCGGTGCCCGCAGCCGCAGGGGTAAAACTGCAGGCGCATATTCTCGAGCGCTTGGATCTGAGTGGAAGCGATTATCGGCGCTTTGGAAGAGCTGTTCCCCAACCTGCTGCAGGCGCATCTGCAGGCACCCGCCACCGCCTGGCCGAAGCGTCGCCCATATCGACGAAGACCGGCTGCGCCAGGGAATCTGCGCTGTTTATGCAAAAAGCGGACGTGGACGAAGAATTCAGCCGCCTGCGCACCCACATCGCCGAAGTGCGCCGCATGTCGTTACCGAGCAGAACGGCAGCATTGGCAAGCGGCTGGACTTCCTGATGCAGAGTTGAACCGCGAAGCCAACACCCTGGGCGTACATCGCCAGATGAATGCACGCAGGTTTTCGGTGGAATTGAAAGTGCTGATCGAGCAGATGCGCGAGCGGGTGCAAAACATCGAATAAGCAGCCTGAAACGGCAAAAGCAGCCTGAAGTTTTCAGGCTGCTTTTTCGCCGAGCTATAGTGCTGTGCATTTTGAAACGTAATCCGCGTTTGACGCTCATTTTCAGGCATCGCCTAACAGTTTCTTGGCTTGTCTTGTATAATCTTCACAATTACGCCCATTCCATAAAAGGCAGCCAGATCACCCACACACCGCGCCCAAATAAATTAAAACGGATTCAACCACATGAGCATAGGCCTTTTGCGGGTTTTGGTGCAGCACAAGCTGGTGCCGCAAGACAAGCTGGAAAAATATCAGTCTGCCATCAGCGCCGACAAAACATCCTGCCGATGATTTTCGACGACGGCGTGACGTTTCGCCGGAAAATCTGGTCAGCCTGTTATCCAGCGTATTCAATTATCCGATTCTCGATCTGAACTATTATCCGCGCAGCGCATCGTCGTAGCATATTATGGACGAGCAGCATATGCAAACTGCGCTGCATCCCGATTTTCAAGCGCGGCTCGCCGCGTATTCATGGCGGTTTCAGATCCGACCCAGCTGCAAAACATCCAAAAAGCCCTGTTCAGCTCGGGTTTGAACGTGGATTTGGTACTGGTGCGCAACGACCAGCTGGAGCGCCTGCTGGAATGGTTCGGCCAAAGCATATGCAGCATTCTGAAAGAAAATAGACACCGACTCACCGGAAAGCCAGCAAAAACGCTTGTTGTGGATGGCGACGAAGAAGAAGACGGTCCGTTGCCCGCTTTATTCAGAAAATCTTGTCGGATGCGCTGAATGCCGGCGCATCGGATATCCGCTGAATTCTACGAAACCATGGCACGGATCCGTTTCCGCGTGGACGGCCAGTTACGCGAAGTGGTACAGCCCCCTGGCCTTGCGCAGCCAGCTGGCATCAGGATCAAGGTAATGGCAAAACTGGATATTTCCGGACGCGTATCGCAAGACGGACGCATCGATCCAGTTTTTCCAAAAAACGCCAAAGCCATCGACTTCCGTGTCAACACCCTGCCTTGCCTGTTTGGCGAAAAAGTGGTGATGCGTATTTTGAATTCGGATGCCGCCACCTGAATATCGACCAGCTCGCTTTTGAGGACTTTCCAAAAGAACTGATTATGGAGAGCCATCCACCGCCCCTACGGCATGGTGCTGGTAACCGGTCCGACCGGTTCGGGTAAAACGGTATCACTGTATACCTGCTTGAATATTCTGAATACCGATGATGTCAATATCTCAACAGCAGAAGACCCTGCGGAGATTAACTCGCCCGGCATCAACCAGGTAAACGTAAACGACAAACAAGGCCTGACTATCGAAGCCGCACTGAAAGCTTTCCTGCGTCAAGACCCGGATATCATCATGGTGGGTGAGATCCGTGACTTGGGTACCGCCGATATCACAATTAAAGCAGCGCAAACCGGCGCACGATGGTGTTCTCCACCCTGCATACCAACAACGCTCCCGCAACCCTGTCGCGTATGCTGAATATGGGTGTGGCGCCGTTTAATATTGCCAGCTCAGTCAATCTGATTATGGCGCAACGTTTGCCTGCCGCCGCGTGTCCGGGCCTGTCAAAAACACCGGTAGAACGACCACCCGAGCCCGCACTGCTCAACGCAGGCTTTACGAAAGAAGATTTGGAAGGCGATTGGCAGATGTACCGCCCGGTCGGCTGCGACGTATGCAAAGGCAAAGGCTATAAAGGCCGTGCCGGTCTTTATGAAGTGATGCCGATTACCGAAAAATGAAAGCGGTAATTATGAATAACGGTACCGAAGTCGATATTGCCAATATCGCCTATGAAGAAGGCTTGGTGGACTTACGCCGCTCAGGCATCTTAAAAAGTCATGCAAGGAATCACTTCGTTAGAAGAAGTTATGGCAACCACCAACGAATAAACAGCAAGCAATCGTGTAAGAAGAAAAGGAAATTACTATGGCTGCAAGCAACCGCAGCGAAATTTTTCTGCAGCTAAAAAGCTGCCGTCGGCAATAAGCCTGCCCTAAAAAGAAAGCGGCACGCGCTTCCAATTTGAAGGGAGAAACCTCTCTACCGACACAGTCACACGTGGCGAAGTGGTGGCAAAAACGAGGAAGAAGCGCGCCAAAAACTAATGCTGCCGCCAAATCAAGGTAATCAGCATTACCAAGATGAAAAAGTGCGCGAGAAATCACTCAAGCGAGACATTACTGTATTTACCCGCCAACTTTCAACCACATGATGAAAGCCGGTCTACCATTAATGCAGGTATTTGATATTGTGGCAAAAGGCCATAGCAATGCCGCAACGACCCGTCTTTTATTGGAAGTACGCTCGGATGGGAACAAAGGTAAACTGGGCGAGTCTTTGCAAAACATCCGAAAGTATTTTGACCAAATTTTATTGCAACCCAGTCAGCGCCGGTGAAGGGTGGTGTTTTGAAGGCCTGTTGGACAAATTGGCAACTTATAAAGAAAAACCCAAGCGATTAAGAAAAAGGTTAAAAAGTGCCCTAACTTATCCCATCGCGATCGTGGTTGTTGCTGTTGTTTTGATTTTGATTATGATGATGTTTGTCCCGCCCGAATTTGGCAAAGTTTACAGCGGGATGGGCGTGCAAGTCTTCCGCCATTAACCGAATTTTATGATGGCGCTTTCCGATTTCTTCGTACAAGCGGGCTGGGTTATTATTCCGGCATTGGTTCTCTGGAACCATTGGTCTTATACAATGGCATAAAAATTCTCCGAAGTTTGCGAGTGGACGGCTGGTTGTTAAAAATGCCCATTTTTCGCGCGATATTGCCGCAAAGCAACTCTTGCGCGCTGGGCTCGTACTCACTGCTACCCTGTTTACCGCAGGGGTACCATTGGTAGAAGTATTAGATTCTGTTGCCGGCGCTTCTGGCAATATCATTTATGAAGAGGCTACTAAAGAAATACGCCTGCAAGTAAATCAAGGTGATTTCCCTTACCTCCAGTATGCAAGCAACTGATCTTTTCTTTCCCAATAGATGATACAGATGACTTCAATCGGTGAAGAGTCCGGTTCCATCGACGATATGCTAAACGAAAACCGCCGAGTTTTATGAAGATGAAGTAGACAATGCCGTTGCCACACACTTTCCTCACCAGCGGAACCGATTATATGGTGGTTTTGGCAGCATTATTGTAATTTCTCGTAGCCATGTACTCCACCATCTTTCACTTAGGGTAACGTAGTAGGCTAATAACAAATAATGGAAACCGGCATCATCATTTTCCTCGCCGCCCTATTCGGTCTGTTGATCGGCAGTTTTCTCAATGTCGTTATCTACCGCTTGCCGATCGCGCTTCGATAAAGCATGGACGGCGGCGGCGACGCAGCAGCTTAATCTTGAAGTTGCCGAGCAAGCGAAATTCATTGCTCACTCCCCCTCGCGCTGCGGTAATTGCGGCAGCGCAGTCGAGACCTTGGCGGGAATATTCCGGTTATCAGCTGGCTGGCGTTGCGTGGTCGCTGCGCCAGCTGCCGTCGTCCGATCAGCATCCGCTATCCCCAGTGGAAAATGCTTACTGCTGTTGCGTGTTCGGGCTGATAGCGAAATTCGCGAATCCGTGCAGCTCAGCGCCTGTCTATTTAGCGCCTTTATTGTTAGCTTTGGTCTTTATTGATGCCGATACCCAGCTTTTTGCCCGACGAGTCTAACCCTGCCGCTAGTTTGCTTGGGATTGCTGTTTAACTGGCAAACCGGTTTCGTCAGCCTGCCCAGCGCCTTATTGGGTGCAGTTTGCGGCTATATGAGCTTGTGGCTGCTGTTTCACCTGTTCAAACTCCTTACCGGTAAAGACGGATGGGTTATGGCGACTTCAAAATGCTGGCAGCTATCGGCGCTTGGCTCGGTGTAGCCATTTACCGATTGTCGTACTGGCAGCCGCGCTGGTCGGCATTGTGGCAGCCCTGGTCAAACGACTGGTCACCAAAAGGCCAACCGATGGCATTCGGCCCTGTTTGGGTATGCCGGCTGGCTGGTATTTCTGCTGCACGAGCAAACTGATGCCGCCATCAGATGGTGGCTGCACAGTTCGAAGTTCAATAATGACCACATGGATAGGGCTGACCGGTGTATCGGCGGCGGCAAAATCACAAACGGCTGCGCTTTTTGGCGAACTCGGTGTCCCGCTGATTGACGCCGATACCGATTAACCGCATTAACCGACACCCCAACAGCCCGCCGCTGTGCGCCATCCGCCGCCGTTTTCGGCGAGCAGGCCCTGATGCTTCGGGCCGCATGAACCGCCCCTATCATCCGTCAAACCGTTTTTAACGACCCTCAAGCCAAAACGGGTTGCGAAGCTCATTCTCCACCCGTTTATTCTTTACCGAAATCCGCAGCCTGAAAAACCATTTCACCGATTTTCCTTACGGAATTATCAGAACGCCATCTTGGCCGAACAGCCGGTATTCCGCAATCTGGTCGAACGCGTCCCTACTGGTGAGCGCCGATGAAAACGTCCGCATCGGCCGCGTGATGCGGCGCAGTGCGACCTTGACAGAAGCCGAGGTTCGGCGATTATCGCCGCCCAGGCCGCCGAGTCGGACCGCCGCAGCATCGCCGACGACATCATCGACGAACAACGGCAGCCTGAAAGACTTGCAAGAAACCGTATTCAGGCGCATCAAAATCTTATACCCGGCTGTATTCCCGGCACACTGAATGCGCCTCCTGATATTTTCGGTGCCGTAACGGCGGTTGCAATCTGCCCGTTACGGCATTTTTCATGCCAACTTTTTGCTGGAGAAAGCGATTCATGTTACGTTTCGACCACCCCTTTATCCGAACGGGTGCGCAGCCTGATCCGCATTGAGCATCTGTTCAATCGCTTTTAACCACGCTGTTTCCGGCGACGACAATGGTCGCACCACATCGCCATCGGCACCCTGTTTGAAATTACGGACCGCTCTTCGCGCGCCGATTTTGAAGCTCGACATCCTGCAAGAGCTAGAACGCCAGCGCCAGGCCATCAAACACCAGCCCGACGGCAGCGACAGCCTGCTCTGCCGAAATCAACCGCGCCAGCCACGATCTGCAGTGGGAAATCCAGCAGAAATTCGGTCAGCATATCCGCGGAAAACGAATGGCTGATGTCGCTCAAACAGCGCATCTGGGTCGCCGGGCGGCACCACACGGTCGAACTGCCCAGCTGTTACTACCGGCAGCAAGACGCCGAAATCCGCCGTCAAGATCTCTGCCGCTGGAAAGTCAGGCGATGATGCCGACCTACCACGCCGTGCGATTGCTGCTCGAAATTCTACGCAACAACCGCCGCGAAGCCGACTGTCTCGGCCGAACACGGCAGCTATCAGCAAAACGAGTCTGGCCAAAAACATCCACCTGATTATCATCGAAGTTCCGGGCATACGGCGTAATGCCTGGAAGTTTCCGCCAACAAATACTTCACCCACGTCCGCTTTCTCCACGCCAGCCAGGAAGCCATGCGCGGCAGCCAGGCCGAAAGCGATCGAATTCAAGCCGATTATGTGCAGCTTCGATTCCACCTGGGTGTAAGCCCCTCCCCTTTTCAGGCAGCCTGAAAACCTTTTGCGCTTTCAGGCTGCCTTGCTTGACTGCAACACCCACCGCCCGCAGACAACCCGAAACGCAAGATTGGCGGCGTTCTCCGCTATAATGGGCAGCCTGAAAACCCTAGCTAGCGAAAGGAAGACGCATGTCCGACCTTGCCTACATCGCCGCCGAACTGCAAGCGCGCGGCAAAAACCGTTACCTGCGCCGAATCACCGCGGCGGGCTACTTGCCGCCGCCTTTCAACCGAGCTGCCAGGCAGCTCCGCCTTTCGACCGCGGCTTTATCACTTACTCCGACAAAGCCAAGCAGCAGGTACTGAACGTCAATGCCAACACCCTGCGCCACTACGGTGCCGTCAGCGAAGAAACCGTACGCGAAATGGCGCTCGGCGCGCTGATTGCCACCAAAAACGACTTCGCGCTCAGCATTTCCGGCATTGCCGGCCCAGACGGCGGCAGCGACGACAAACCCGTCGGCACCGTTTGGTTCGGTTTCGCCACCAAACAGCGAATCTGGGCCAAACAGCACCACTTTTCCGGCAGCCGCAGCCAAGTGCGCGAACAGGCGGTGCAATACGCGCTGGCCATACTCGCCCACTATCTGAAAACCACGCCCGCCTGATTTCAGGCAGCCTGAAAGCCGCAAACCGCCGTTTTTCCTTACCCACAAACCCGCCACAGCAAAGGATTCCGCATGGCACAGTTTTTCGCCATCCACCCCGACAACCCCCCAGGCGCCTGATCAAACAGGCCGTCGAAATCGTCCGCAAAGCGGCGTCATCGTTTACCCCGATTCCTGCTACGCGCCGGCTGCCATCTCGGCGACAAAGAAGCGATGGAACGCATCCTGCGCATCCGCCAAATCGACCTCAAACACCACCTCACCTGATGTGCGCCGATTTGAGCGAACTGGGCACCTACGCCAAAGTGGACAACAGCCAGTTCCCGCCAGCTCAAAGCCGCCACCCTGGCAGCTACACCTTTATCCTGCAGGCCACCAAAGAGTGCCCAACCGCACCCTGCACCCCAAACGCAAAACCATCGGCCTGCGCGTGCCCGACAACACCATCGCCCTCGCCCTTTTGCGCGAACTGGGCGAACCCATGCTCTCCTGCCCCTGATGCTGCCTGAAGACGAACCACTCACCGATCCATACGAAATCCGCGACCGGCTCCGAACACAGCGTCGATCTGGTGATCGACGGCGGCTGGTGCGGCACCAGCCTACCACCGTTATCGACGCGACCGACGGCACCGGACTCGTCCGCCAAGGCAAGGGTGACACCGCGCCTTTTCTGCCTTTAAACGCTTCAGGCAGCCTGAAAAGCGCAGCGGTCTTGCCCAAGCCAAAAGCCGCCCCCGTTTTTCAGGGCTGCCTGCCAACTAACTTTCAAGCCGCGCCGACTATATAATGCGCGGCTTGATACAAACCGCATGGAAGCCGAACGCATCAACCAGCTCAACAACCAGTTAGACGATCTCGAACAGCGCAGCGACGACATCCGCGACTACATGGACTACCAGGGCAAAAAGACCGCCTGGAAGAAGTGGTCGGTCTCTCCGAAGACCCCGATCTGTGGAACGACCCCAAACGCGCGCAGGAAATCGGCAAAGAGCGCAAAATCCTCGAAGGCGTCGTCCTCACTCGACACCATCGCCGGCGGCATCGAAGACAACCGCATGCTGATCGAAATGGCCGTTGAAGAAAACGACGATGCACGGTTTCGCCACCATCGAAAACGACGTGGCCGAACTCGAAAAACAAATGGCCGGCCTCGAATTCAAACGCATGTTCAACCAGCCCGCCGACCCCAACAACTGCTTTATCGACATCACCGCCGGCGCAGGCGGCACCGAAGCCGAAGACTGGGCGGGCATGCTGCTCCGAATGTACACCCGCTACGCCGAGCGCAAAGGCTTTAAAGTGGAAGTGATTGAGCAAGACGACGGCGAAATCGCCGGCATCAACAACGCCACCCTCCGCCTCGAAGGCGAATACGCCTACGGTTTTCACTACGCACCGAAACCGGCGTGCACCGCCTCGTGCGCTACTCGCCGTTTGATTCCAACAACAAACGCCACACCTCCTTTGCCTCCGTGTTCGTTTATCCCGAAGTGGACGACAGCTTTGAAGTGGAAATCAACCCGCCGATTTGCGTACCGATACCTACCGCGCATCGGGCGCGGGCAGCCAGCACATCAACAAAACCGACTCCGCCGTGCGCATCACCCACATTCCCACCGGCATCGTTGTCCAATCACAATCCAGCCGTTCGCAGCACGAAAAACCGCCGCATCGTGATGGAAATGCTGCGCTCCAAAACTGTTCGAGCTGGAAATGCGCAAGCGCAACGAAGAAAACAAGCCCTCGAAGAAGCGCAAGGCCGACGTCGGCTGGGGCAGCCAAATCCGCTCTTATGTGCTGGATTCATCACGCATCAAAGACTTGCGCACCAGCTATGAAGTGGGCAACACCAAAAGCCGTGCTCGACGGCGATTTGGACGGCTTTATCGAAGCCAGCCTGAAACAGGCGTGTAGCCCAATAAGCTACAAAGCAGCCTGAAAACGGGTTTGAAGCGTTTTTCAGGCTGCCCTCACCTATAGCATGCTTATGAACGCCCTTCTCCCAACGCCCGCAAAGCAGCCTGAAACACCCGCGCTGGCCTGGATTTTCGGCCAGCCGGTTACCGATCTGCCGCAGGATCTGTTTATTCCGCCCGATGCGCTGAAAAGTGGTTCTGAGCAGCTTTGAAGGGCCGCTCGATCTGCTGCTTTATCATCCGCCGCCAGAATATCGACGTGCTCGACATCCCGATGCTGCGGATTACCGAGCAATATCTCGGCTACATCGCGATGGAAGCCCACCAGTTTGACTTGGCGGCCGAATACCTGCTGATGGCCGCGGTGCTGATAGAAATCAAATCGCGCCTGCTGCTACCGCAAAACGCCCGACGAAGCCGACGACGAAGAAAGCGACCCCGCGCCGAGCTGGTGCGGCGCCTGCTCGCCACGAACAAATGAAACTGGCGGCGCAGAATCTCGACGCCCTACCCCGCGCCGGCCGCGATTTCGCCTGGGTTTGGCTGCCGCTGGAAATGCTGCCGAAGCCAAACTGCCCGAAGTGGCTGTCGCCGACCTGCAGCAGGCGTGGCTGGCGATACTGTCCCGCGCCCAAAACCACAAAAGCCATGCCGTGGTGCGAAGCCGTTTCCGTCCCGCAGCCGCATGAGCAGCATCCTGCGCCGTCTGCAGCGGAAACACTGCTTCAGCGAGCTTTTTCGATCCCGCCGCCGGTCCCGCCCATCTGGTCGTCAACTTCATCGCCCTGCTCGAGACTGGTCAAAGAAGGACTGGTGCGGCTGCTGCAGGAAGAACAGTTCGGCGACATCAGCGTCAGCCTGCACGACGGCAGCAGCCACCCCGTCGAAGAAGCAGCCTGAAAACGCTGTTTTCCGCATCTTTTTATTTTCAGGCTGCCTTGATGCCAGCGAACTACGCCTCGATGCCCGCTGGCAACACCTGCACCACCCGCGCATCCGCACACTGCGCGCACTGCTGACCGCCCCGCCGCCGTGGCAGCGACGCGAAATTTCCAGTATCCCTGCTGCTGGGCAGCCCGCGGCTTCCGCCTGCTGGAGCGAGTGGGACAGGGCAGCCTGAAAGCCAACCGCAGCTGCTGCAAACTGCTCAACGAACAGCAGGCACTCGGCCGTTATGCCGAAAGCCTGCTTGCCGCATGCGTTCGCCCACGCCCCGCACAGCCGCCTGATTGCCGCCAACCATCCGGTTTCCTACCAAACAGCCGGCAGCAAGCGGCGCTTTCGACTTTATCGTCGAACTCGACGACCGGCTCTGCCACATCGAATTGTGCTGCAAATACTACAGCGGCGGCGGGCAGCTCTGAAAGCATGGTCGGCCTGAACCCGCAGACCGGTTGACCGACAAAAGCCGCAAAAATCCTGCAGCAAAGCAGCCTTTCCGCTACCCCGGTGAGCGGCAGCAGCCTGAAAACACTCGGCTTTACCGAATCCGCCGTCCGCCGCTACACCCTGATACGCGGCAATCTGTTTCACCCCCGACGGTACGCCGCCCGCGCATCCGCTTTACCAGCCGCAAAGCTGGTGCGGCCTGCTCAACCCCGATATCGGCGCCCCTGCCCCAGCCACCGCAAACCCGCTTCTACCGCCTGCCACGCTGCGAATATCCCGCCCCGCCCGTATCGATAGCAGCCTGAACGGCTGGCACGGCACCCGATCGCAACGGCATTTACGCCGCCATGCAACGGCAAAGCCGACGGCAACTGGCACGAAACTTTTCGTTTTATGGTTTACAAACCAATTAGATAACCATTAAACAGCGCACTATTTTCAGGCAGCCTGAAAAAGCAAAATCACCGCCGTGGGCCGTATATAGCATCCCATTCCGGTTTTTACGAAAAACCAAACTATTCACTTGAATTCAAAACAACAATTAGCGATAATCCGCCCCTTGCATTTTTCCAGAAGGTAACATCACGACCATGACCAAAGCAGAGCTGGCCGATATCTTTGGTAGAAAAAGTCAGCAGCGTGAGCAAAAACGACGCTCAAAGAAATCGTCGAACTGAAGAAATCCGCACCACGCTTGAGCGCGGTGAAGAAATCAAAATTTCCGGCTTCGGCAATTTCCAGCTGCGCGACAAACCGCAGCGCCCGGTACCGCAACCCCAAAACCGGCGAAGAAGTGCCGATTACCGCCCGCCGCGTGGTTACTTTCCATGCCAGCCAAAAACTGAAAAGGCAGTGGTGGAGCATCATATGAGAAGCAGCGCTAAACTTCCGCCCGTCCCCGCCAAACGCTACTCAGCCTGCCCGAAGTATGCGAGCTTGCGCAAATTCGCCCCGAGCAGCTTGCCGAATGGCAAAGCCAGAAACGGCAGCCTGCGCCAGGGCGGCAACGCCTTCACCCGCACCGACGTCATGCAAATCCGCCAACTGCACACGGCATCAGCGACTATTTTGCCCAAGACTATCTGGACGAAGAAGGCCGCCCGGTAATCGCCGCCCGCAAATGCGCCAGGGAATTGCAAGACCTGCTTTTTATAAAATAGAAAAAGCGCTTGCCATTTAACCCGGCTCTTTACAATTCGCGTCTTTCCCAAGTCGGAGTGTGGCGCAGTCTGGTAGCGCACTTGCATGGGGTGCAAGGGGTCGAAGGTTCGAATCCTTTCACTCGACCAAAATGCTAAAAAGCAGCCTGAAAGTTTTCAGGCTGCTATCTTTGAAAAACAGCCCAAACCAAAAAGCAGCCTGCAAACCCCGAATCCGCTTTTCGAGGCTGCTTTTGCACAGCTCAACCGCAAAGCGGCGGCCGAAACGAAAGGATACATTATGAAAGGGGTTGCGGCAGCATGGCTGCCGCGAAAACGACTCCGCCGTTAAACGCAGCCGACAAACCGGTGGGTGATGACGGAGTCGAACCGCCGACATTCTGCTTGTAAGGCAGACGCTCTACCAACTGAGCTAATCACCCCAAAGGCGCGGATTAAACCAAAATTCTGTTAAACAGGCAAGGGCGGCGGCGGTATTTGTGACAAAACTTGATGTTTTTGCCGGCGCGGCACGGGCAAAAATCCTACTGTGCTATGGCCGGCGCCTAATGTAAGAGCGTTAAACCGATGCGATTTTTGTACGCCAACCCTGTGTTTTCAGGCTGCCGCGGTGCTTGGTTCGCGCCGCCAAATCTTATATCGTGCCGCGTCTAGAAAATTTCGGCAGCCGTCTGCCCGGAGCACGATTTGATGACCGTCAAAATCCTGATTGCCGCCGCCATTCGGTGCCGCCGGCTGGGGAATCTACCACTACACGCGCGCCCGAAGAGAGCGTGTCTTACATATCGAGCCGGTTACGCGCGGCACGCTCAGCCAGACCGTTTCTGCCAGCGGCGAGTTTCTTCGTCGCATTTGGTCGATGGGTGCGCAGGTCTCCGGACAGGGTGAAAAAGATGCATGTAAAAATCGGCGATGTCGTCACAAAAGGCGATTTGATTGCCGAAATCGACAATGTTACCCAAACCAACGACCTGAACACCCGCAAGGCGCAGTTGCAGTCGTATCAGGCGCAGCTGGAGTCGGCGCAAGTGGCCTTTGAAAATCGCGCAGCGCAAATACAATCGCTACCGTTCGCTGGTACCAGCGAAGATGCGGTGTCGCGCGAAGAATTTGGAAGCAACCGAAGACGCGCTGGCAACTTCCGCGCCAAAAATCAAAAGAACTGCAGTCGTCTATCAACCAAACCAAAATCGCCATCAATACGGCAGAAAAAGACTTGGGGCATACGCGCATTACTTCGCCTGCCGACGGCACCGTGGTGGCGATTATTGTGGAAGAAAGGGCAGACAGTGAATTCCAGCCAAACCGCGCCCACCATTGTGCAGATTGCCGATTTGTCCACCATGACCAACAAAATGCAGATTGCCGAGGGCGATGCCACCAAAGTCAAAAGCGGGACAGAAAAATCAGCTTTACCATTTTATCGAACCCGACACCCGCGCACCGGAACGCTAGATGGCGTCGATCCGGGTCTGACCACCATGTCCAAGGGCAGCTACAGCCGCACTACCGACACCACCGAAAGCGCAGTGTACTACTATGCCCGCGCCACCATTCCGAACGAAGACGGCAAACCGGCCTAATCGGCATGACCACGCAAAACACCATTGAAATCGCGGGCGGGAAGGGGATCGTACTGATGGCGCCGTCCACCGCCATCAAACAAAAAGACGGTAAAAACCGTGCGCGTACTCAATGCCCAAAAACCAGCCTGAAGATCGCGAGGTGCAAACCGGCATGCGCGACGCGATGCACACCGAAATCAAATCGGGGCTGAAGGAAGGCGAAAAAGTCATCATCAGCTCCTGAGCGCTTCCGAAGAACAGGAGCAAGTGGAAGCAGAAGCCGTCCGAATGAATAGCGGTCCGCCGCGCTAAAGCGCCGGCCGAAACGGTTTGAGGCGGCCTGAAAACGGCAAAAATCCTTTTTCAGGCTGCCTTAAAGCCTTTACTTCGTGTTTGCAATTTTTCAGGCAGCCTGAAAGGCCTTTCAGGCTGCCTGGCTAAGGGAAACCGCTTATGAGCCTGATCAGATAGCAAAAACATCAACCGCGCTATTTCGGAGAAGGCGACAACCGCGTCCACGTACTCAAAAACATCAATCTGAGCATCGACAAAGGCGATTTCGTCGCCATCATCGGCCAGTCCGGCTCCGGCAAGTCCACGCTGATGAACATTCTGGGCTGCTTGGACGTACCGACCTCCGGCAGCTACAGCATCGGCGGCGTCGAAACCGCCAGCATGGATGCCGACGAGCTGGTACCGCGCTGCCTGCAAAGCGCTTCGGCTTTATCTTCCAGCGTTACAACCTATTGAGCTCGCCTCCGCGCAAGAAAAACGTCGCCCTGCCCTCGGTATATGCCGGCATGGACGACAGACGGCGCAGCGAACGCGCGCGCAAGCTGCTACAGGATTTGGGCTTCGAGCGCAAAGAAACCAACAAACCCAGCCAGCTCTCCGGCGGCCAGCAGCAGCGTATCCATCGCCCGCGCGCTGATGAACGGCGGCGAAATCATCTTTGCCGACGAACCCACCGGCGCCCTCGATTCGGCCAGTGGCGAAAATGTGATGGAAATCATCCACCGCCTGCACCGCGAAGGGCATACCGTGATTATGGTTACCCACGATCCGAAACCGGCGGCGCAGGCCAACCGCATCATCGAAATCAAAGACGGTGAAATCGTTTCCGATACCAGCAAAAACAGCGAAATTCCGCTGCAGCGTCGAAAGCCTGCCGGAAAAGCGCGGTTTCGGCTTTACAAAGACCAGCTGCGTGAGCGGCGAAAAATGTCGGTGCAGGCGATTGTCGCCCACAAAATGCGCTCGCTGCTGACCATGCTCGGCATCATCATCGGCATTGCCGCCGTGGTGTCGGTAGTGGCGATGGGTAAGGTACGCAGGATCCTTAAAGACATCAGCGATATGGGCACCAACACCATTACCGTCTACCCGGGGCACGGTTTCGGCGACCGCCGCAGCGGTCGCATCAAAACCCTCACTGTGGGCGACAGCGACGCCATCCGCAGCCAAAAGCTATGTCGAAAGCACCACGCCGATGTCCAGCTCCAGCGGCAACGTTACCTACCGCAACACCGATCTGACCGCTTCGCTATACGGCACCGGCGAGCAATATTTCGACGTGCGCGGCCTGAAACTCGGACGCGGTACCGCCTGTTTTGACGACGACGACGTGCGCCGCAACGCGCAAGTGGTGGTGATTGACGCCACCACCGCGGAAAAACTGTTCCCCGCCGGCACCGACCCGCTAGGGGCAGACCGTTCTCTTTCGCAAGCGCCCGCTGCAGGGTAATCGGCGTGCTGAAAAAGAAGAAAACAACTTCGGCGATTCCGGCGTGCTGATGATGTGGTCGCCCACACCACGGTGATGAACCAGATTACCGGCGAGCGCCACATACAACATCACCATTAAAAATCAAAGACAATGTCAGCACCCAAGTGGCGGAAAAAGCCTGACCGAGCTTTTGGGAATCGCGCCACGGCGCAAAAGACTTCTTCACCAGCAACAGCGACGGCATCAAAAACCATCGAAAGCACCATGGGCGCCATGACCCTGCTGATTTCCAGCATCGCCGTGATTTCGCTGGTAGTCAGCGGCATCGGCGTGATGAATATCATGCTGGTATCGGTAACCGAACGCACCAAAAGAAATCGGCGTGCGCGATAGCCATCGGCGCGCGGCGCAGCAATATTCTGCAGCAGTTTCTTGTTGAAGCCGTACTGCTGTGCCTGCTCGGCGGCCTCTTGGGCATCCTGCTTTCCTTCGGCATTGCCGCACTGTTCAACCGCGTGGTAACCAGATTTTGCCGTGTCGCTTTTCCACCTTCTCCATCGTCGGCGCCGTCCTGTGCTCCACCAGCATCGGCGTACTCTTTGGCATATGCCCGCCAAAAATGCCGCCAAACTCAATCCCATCGACGCGCTGGCGCACGACTGACGCGCTCGGACGCATAAAAAGCAGCCTCGAAAACCAAAATAGGGTTTTCAGGCTGCTTTTACGTACTACGTTCTTAAGCCACGCTGAGAAGTTCGACTTCAAATACCACAGCGTCGCATTCGGTGGAATCACCCGCCCGCACCGCGCGCGCGTAGCCCATTTCCGGCGGAATGGTCAGCTTACGTTTGCCGCCTTCCTTCATGCCGCCAAAGCCTTCGTCCCAACCCTGGATAACCTGGCGGCTCCCAGCACCAGCGTAAAGGGCGTGCCGCGATCAAGCTGGAATCGAACTTGCGCCCGTCGGTCAAATAGCCGGTGTAATGCACGGTGATGCGTTTGCCTTTTTCTGCGGTTTTTGCCGCTGCCTTCCTCGCAAGTCTTCAATAATCAGACCCATTTTGCTGCTCCCTTAACACAATCAAACGAAAGGTGCATTATAGCGCGAAGCCTGCTTGGCGAAAGCAACCGTTTACCATTCGGCCGGATTGACACAAATGACCTTTATAAATGATGCATTTAAACGGTTTTCTAGCCTGAATGTAAAGATAAGGTTATAATTACCGGCTGATTTTTCAGGCTGCCTGCCTGCCAACCTTACAAAGGGAACCGCTTATGATGATTCTGATATTCGGCATTACCTGCCCGTTCAGCCACCGCTGCCGCTTCGTGCTGTACGAAAAAGGCATGGACTTTGAAATCAAAGACGTGGACGTATTCAACAAACCCGAAGACTTGGCGGTGATGAACTACAACCAAGTGCCGGTTTTTGGTGGAGCGCGATTTGGTGCTCTACGAATCAACATCATCAACGAATACATCGACGAGCGCTTCCCCACCCGCAACTGATGCCGGGCGATCCGATTATGCGCGGCCGCGGCAGCTGGCGCTGCACCGCTTGGAAAAGAGCTGTTCGATCCACGTACAAACGCTGGAAAACCCGGCGCCACCGCCAAGAGCAAAGCAAAGCCCGCGAAGCCATCGCCAACGGCCTGACCATGATTGCGCCGGCATTCAGCAGAAAACTAAATACGTTTTAGGCGACGAATTTTTCGATGATCGAGCGTTGCCCTTGCCCGCTGCTGTGGCGCTTGGATCACTACGAAATCAAACTCCGGCAAATCCGCTGCCCGCTGCGTCTGCCGAGCGCATTTTTCCAGCGCGAAGCCTTTATCGAAGCGCTGACGCCGGCGGAAAAAGCGATGCGCCGCTGATACAGCCCCGACACCCAGAGCAGCCTGAAAAGCCGGATATCGGTTTTCAGGCTGCTTTATAGCGCAGTTCATGGTTCGGCATAGCCCAGATGACATAAAGAAAAGGCAGCCTGAAAAGTTCTCAGGCTGCCTTGCGCTGCGTAGTGTCCGCCGGGTTTCGTGCACGTCTTTCCAGTATTCCTTTTTCAGGAAGTAGGCCAGCGGCAGCATAATCGCCAGCAGGAAAATCAAGACACCGTAGCCGATGCGTTTGCGCTCGAGCTGGGCGGGCTCGCCCATATAGGAAAGGAAGTTCACTAGGTCGCGGGCATAGTTGTCATATTCGGTGGTTACGACATTGCCGCTTTTGGTCGTATGCGGGTCATCGAGCCGGTGCTGACCCAGTAAAGATCGGGCACATGACCGCCGTGACCGTCGTCTTTCATTACCGGCATGCCTTTGTTGTCGAGCTTAACGGCCTGAATGCCCTGCTGCTCCCACAGCGCGTGCGGCATACCAACTGTCGAACACCACGTTATTCCAGCCGGTGGGGCGGGTCGGATCCTGATAGAAGCCGCGCAGGTAGGCGTAAAGGTAGTCGGTGCCTTTAGAGCGGGCAATCAGGGTCAGGTCGGGCGGGGCAGCGCCAAACCATTTTTGGCGTCCGCCGGGCTCATACTGCGCCTGCATCACGTTACCGACTTTATCGGTGGTGAACATCAGGTTTTCTTGATTTCGTCTTCGCTCAAAGCCGATGTCGCGCACGGCGGTTGTAACGCATGGCGGAAGCGGAGTGGCAGGACAGGCGTAGTTGACGAAAATCTGCGCGCCGCCGCTGCAGGCTGACCTGGTCGCCGTGGTTGAGCTCGACATGTTCGTGAGTGGCCGCCGCCTGAAGCGGATGCGAAGCCGATGGGTGCCGCCAGCAACAGGGCAGCAAGGTGTTTTCAAGTTTTTCATTTTGCTGCTCCTTACACATTGACTGCAAACAGATGAGGCGCCAATCAGGGGTGATGGCCCTGTATAAACGAAGAACAGAATCTTCTGTCTGGCAGTACCGTGGTTACGCGGGTCGGTACTTCGAGATCGCGGTTCCATTTGTCCAAGAAAGAGTGGCGGCAAAAACACGGTGTACAACGCAGGATAAAAGCCTTTCACCAGCCAGTCGCCGAATTTCCAAGTTCTGGGTTCGAAGCCGCCGATGGTGTACAGCAGTATGGCGCAAATGTAGCCGGCGAGGCATAAAGTGGCGATCCGAGCCAAGAAAACCAGCAGGTTTTTCTGGTCTTTCATCCAGCCTGAAACGGTATAGAGCGGCATACCGAGGAAGAACAGGAAGTAAAAGCCGCTGAAAAGCACGCGCGAAGCTGGTACGCAGATCATCGGCCACCAGAGCGCCGAGAATGCCCAAACCGATAAAGGACACCAAAAACAGCACCAGCATAACTTTGAATGTGGTATTACGGTAGCGCACCGATTTTACCGGCGAGCGGTCCAGCCACGGCAACAGGGGCAATCATCACTACAGCGGCGCCCATGCCGATTACGCCCCATACCTGGGTACCCAGGAAAGAGGAATCGCGCGCAAAATGGCGTAAAACGGAGTGAAATACCATACCGGTGCGATGTGCGGCGGGGTTTTCAGCGGATCGGCCGGTTCAAAGTTCGGCGCTTCCAGGAAGTAACCGCCGCCTTCAGGGGCGAAAAACAGCACCGAGCAGAAACACAATCAGGAATACCACCACGCCGAGAATGTCTTTTTACGGTGTAGTAGGGATGGAAGGAATGCCGTCGAGCGGAATACCATTTTCGTCTTTCAGTTTTTGATTTCCACGCCGTCGGGGTTGTTGGAACCGACTTCGTGCAGGAGCGATCAGGTGGGCAACCACCAAGCCGAGTAGCACCAGCGGCACGGCAATTACGTGAAGGGCAAAAGAAACGGTTGAGCGTGGCATCGGAAACGTTGAAGTCGCCGCGTATCAAGTGGAAAGGTCGGGGCCGATTACCGGAATCGCACCAAACAGGTTAATAATCACCTGCGCGCCCCAGTAGGACATCTGCCCCCACGGCAAGAGATAGCCCATAAAAGGCTTCGGCCATCAGCGCCAGGAAAATCAGCGCGCCGAAAAATCCACACCAGCTCGCGCGGTTTTTTGAACGAACCGTAAATCAGGCCGCGGAACATGTGCAGATAAACGACGATAAAGAAGAAGGACGCACCGGTGGAATGCATGTAGCGGATAATCCAGCCGCCGGAAACGTCGCGCATGATGTATTCGACCGCGGCAAAAGCCACCGGCAGGTTTTTGCGTACGGTGGTGCCATCGGGCTTGAAGTTCATGGTCAAAAAGATGCCGCTGACAATCTGAATAACCAGCACCAACAAGGCCAGCGAGCCGAAGAAAATACCAGAAGTTGAAGTTTTTCGGCGCATAGTACTCGCCGACATGCTCCTTATACATCTTGGTCAGCGGGAAGCGTGCGTCTATCCAGCCGAGCAGCGCTTTTTGCTGGAATGGTTTTGGTTTGCCATAGGTAGTGTCTCTAGTTTTATTCGTCGCCAATCAGAATCAGATTGTCACTCAGATATTTATACGGCGGAACGACCAGATTCAACGGTGCCGGTACGCCTTTTGTATACCCGTCCTGCCAAATCGAATTTCGAGCCATGGCAGGGGCAGAAAAACCGCCCTTCCAACTGCCGCCGCTCAAATCCGCCGCACCAACGTCGGGACGGTAGGTGGGCGAGCAGCCCAAATGGGTGCAGATGCCGATGGCAACCCAGATTTTTCGGTTTGATGGCGCGGGCGGGGTTTTGGCAGTCTTTCGGCTGCTGATCCTGCTCGGATTTCGGATCGCTCAGCTGGTCGTCCAGCGTGGCGAGATCTTTGAGCTGCTGGTCGGTGCGGTTGAGCACGAAAATCGGCTTGCCCTGCCATTCTGCGGTAAGTAGCTGGCCGGATTCGATTTTTGCTGACATCCACTTCAACCGCAGCACCGGCCGCTTTGGCCTTTTCGGACGGAAACCAGCTTTTTGACAAAAGGAACTGCTGCGCAGGCGGCGCCCACGGCACCGGCACCGGAAGTAGCAAGAATGAGAAAGCGGCGGCGTCCTTGATTGATTTCTTTATTATCCATTTATTCAGTCATCCGATTATTTAGGAGAGATGAACCATTAAACTGGAAATTTTACCCGATTTTTATCCGCTTATTAAAGCACTATTTAAAAATCAGGTAAAGTTTTTGGCGAAAGTTTGATTTTATGTAAGAAAGGATTAGTGAAATGATAACAATTAACATAAATTAGCGGCTTTAGCCGCCAAGCCTGGCGCATAGAAAAACGACCGCGGAAAACTCCGCGGCCAGAGTCTGAGCGGCAGATTAATGCAGCAGCTGTTCGGCTTTGGAACAAAGAGCGGCGGCAAATCGCCAGATTTGGCGGTTTTACGATCGGCAATCAGGTAGATCAGGGCATTTTCCTTGCCGCGCGCCGGACAAATCAGATGGTATTGGCTGCTGAGGTTGATTTGATGTCGTGGATGCTGTCGTTCAGGCCGGTCATCTGCAATACGCGCAGCTTGGCATTGAGGATATTGACGCAGCCGGCGGCCAGCACTTCCAAATCCAATTCAGGGGCATTGCAGCGACCGCTCATAATCATGCCGCTGCCGTAATCGACAATGGCGGTGGCGAGCACACCTTTGACCCGCGCCAATCCGTCTGCGATTTCGTCTAATGTCATTATGTTCCCTTTTATAGTTTGTTTTCACTGCGAAAAACGCTTTCAGGCTGCCTGAAAGCCGCTTCGCTACCATTTTACCCAACCGGCCCAATGAGTCAGCAGTATCACCCCGCCGAACACGATGCGGTAATACGCAAACGGCACATAGTTTTTGGCCGAGACAAATTTCAAAAGCGCTCCCTAACCGCCAGCAGGCTGGCAACGAAAGCGGCGCCAAAAGCCGACGGCAATCAGGGCCGATATCGGCCAGCGTAAACAGCGCGCGCGGTGCTTGAACACATCGTAAGCAGTAGCCGCCACCACTACCGGCACGGCAAGACGAAAATTCGGTGGCGGCTTTGCTGGCTGATGCCCCACCACATGCCGCCCATAATGGTGCTGCCCGAGCGCGAGGTACCGGGCACCAGCGCCAATACCTGCGCCAAGCCGACCACCAGCGCATCGCGGATACGCATATCGTCAACGCTCTGTACCCGCGCTTCGGTGCGGGCGCTGCGTTTTTCCACCCACAAAAATCACCAAAGCACCGACCACCAGCGCCACTACCCTACGCTTAGCGGATTAAACAGCTTTTCTTTAATCTGTTTGCTAAACAGCAAGCCCATCACTGCAGCCGGAATAAAGGCCACCGCCAGATTGAGCACAAATCGGCTTTAGCGCCGCATCCCTGCCCAAAGCCCTTCAGCACTGAAACAAAGCGCTGGCGGTATTCCACCACCACCGCCAATACCGCGCCAAGCTGGATGGCGATTTCAAATACCTTGCCTTTGCTGTGAAAATCCAGCAGCGATTCAAACACTATCAGATGCCCCGTGCTGGAAATCGGCAGAAACTCGGTCAGCCCCTTCGATAATGCCCAGCAGCAGCGCCTCCAAAAAAATCAGTACATCCACAATCCAACCGTTCCGGCTGCCTTGCGCAGCCAAGCAATCAATATGCCGAAACCGCTGCGACAGCGGCTTCAGACAAACCGACGCAGCCTGAAACGCACCGGCGTTTTTCAGGCTGCTTCAGTAGGTGCAAACAGCAAAACCGTTAGCGCGCAGCTTCTTTAGACAGGCTCAGCCCTTTGCTTTTTGTAGGCGCCTTTGGCGGCCGGCTCGGCATATTGCGCTCCTTGCGCACTTTGGCGATCAACTCGTCCATGGTTTGCATGCTTTGCTGGGTCAGACCGTGCGAAAACAGCATTTTGTATTTGCCGCCGATGATTACGGTCGGCGTACCTTCGATATTGTATTTGGTGGTCAGTTCGGCCATCTGCTTTGGCTTTTGGCGGCATTGCCGCTGTCCTGATAGGCGGCGAGCAGGCGCTTGCCGAAACGCTGGCGGCCGATCCATTCGACGGCGGTGGTCGGATTCCACAGCTCGATATGCTTGTCGAACACCGCAGAGAAAATCGCCGGATTGGCCTGCTGTTTCAAGCCGGACTGGTTCACCGCTACCGCCAGCCGCGCCAAAACCGGCATGGCGTGGCGACCACACCACCTGCTCGGTGCGGAAATAAGTGTCCGAAGGCAGCGAGCGCACGTGTTTGAGCAGAATCGGATCAAGATTTTTGCAGTGGATGCAATCGTAGCTGAAAAATTCGACGACTTCGATTTTGTCCTGGTGCAGCGCTTCAACCGGCTGTTTTACCACTTCGTAATCGGTGCCTTCGGTCAGGGCGTGAGCGGAGCCGAAAGCCAGTGCCAGCAGGCCGGCGAACAGGGTGGTTTTGAATTTCATGCGGATTCCTTCGAGTGTTTGCTGTGGATGGGATGATTAGCGGCTCTGCACCGCGATGCCGTTGCTCTGCAACAGTTTGCGCGTGCGTTCGGCTTCTTGCTGTCCAGCGCGCCGGTTTCTACGCGGTACACGCGGCGGCCTTTGACTTCGGCTTCGACTACGCCGGTGCGCACGCCCAAAAACGCGGCGCGGGCGCGCTGGTCGTCGGCGGCCTGGCGGCTGGAATAGGAACCGAGCTGCAATCTGCTGCGGGCGGCTTTTCAGGCTGCCCTTCTTCGGTTTTTGGCTTTGGCATCGCTTTTTCGCTTCGGCTTTGTCTTTTTGGCGGTTTTTGGCCTGGCTTTCGCGTTTGCTACTGCTCGCGCTCAAACTTGCGGCGGGCTTCGCGGATGGCGGTTTCGCGGGCTTTTTCGATGCTGCCGCTTTCCAAAATCTGATCGGCGCTGGGTTTTGACCGTTGACGGGTCAAAACGTTGTTCGGCTTTATCGGCTTTTTCCGCTTTATCGGCTTTGGCTTTGCGCTCCTGCTCTGCCCTGTCGGCTTTTGGCGGCGGCTTCGCGTTCGTGTTTTTCTTTTCTCGCTCGCGCCGGGCGTTCGCGCTCCTGCTCGCGTTCTCTTTCCGCCTGCTCTTCGCTTAATTCGTCGCGTTCGGCTTTTTCAGGCTGCCGGCGTTTGTCGTGATTTCTTCGTCTTCCGCTGCGGGGCGGGTTTTCTTTGGTCTGTCGTCCAATATGGTTTCATCGAAACCTTTTCAGGCTGCCTGCTTTTCAGGCTGCTTGGGCGTTTCGGGGCGGAAAGCGGATTCGCCGCGCGCCTGCTCGGGCTGCAGCGCTTCGGGCTTGAGCACCTCGGTGGCGGGCGGCTTTGTCGCTGCGCTGACCGGCGGGCTGCTTTCGAAATCGTGCTGCTTTGTTGTTGTTGATGACAAAACAGCACGCCAGCCACGGTAATCAGGCTGACGATGGCGCCGATCATAAAGCTGAGCAGGCCTTTGCCGCGCTGGGTGTCGGGATACATAGGAACCTTTGTCGGATGGAATCGGTGCGCGCGGCTGCCGGTTGCGGCGGCTGTGCGGCGAAAGCGGCGCATTTTTAGCAAATCTGGCCGCCGAAATGAATATTGCCGGTTTTGCCTCGCGCCGCCGCATCGGAACGCCGCTGCCGCAGGGTTTTCAGGCAGCCTGAAAAACCCTGCGACGCCTTAAGCGCCCTCTTCTGCCGCTTCGTCCAGACTTTTCAGCCAGGCCAGTTTTTCGGCAATTTTTGCTTTCCAGGCCGCGCGGCACGGGCGGTAGAAATCCGGTTCGTCCAGGCCTTCGGGCATATAGGTTTTCGCCGGCGGCGTAAGCGTGCGGTTCGTTGTGGGCGTAGCGGTAGTCGCGGCACGCTAGCCGAGTTCTTTCATCAGCTTGGTGGGGGCATTGCACAGGTGCACGGGTACTTCGGTGCTGCCGGTTTCGCGCACGAAGGCGCGCATTTGGTTGTAGGCGCTGTAGCCGGCGTTGGATTTAGCGGCGGCGGCCAGATGCAGCACCGCTTGGGCGAGCGCCAGTTCGCCTTCGGGCGAGCCGGAGCCGCTCGTAGGTTTGGGCGGCGTCGTTGGCGATGGTGAGCGCGCGCGCGGTCGGCCAGGCCGATGTCTTCCCAGGCAAAACGGACGATGCGGCGGGCGAGATAGTGCGGGTCGGCGCCGCCGTCGAGCATGCGGCAGAACCAGTACAGCGCGGCGTTGGGGGTGCGAGCCGCGCATGGATTTGTGCAGGGCGGAGATTTGGTTGAAAACTGGTCGCCGCCTTTTGTCGAAACGGCGCAGCTGGGTGCCCAGGCTTTGGGCGGCAAACTCCGGCGCCGATGTCGTTGAGCCCGCTGGTTTTGGCGGCTTGGAGCAGCTGTTCGAGCAGGTTGAGCAGGCGGCGGGCGTCGCCGTCGGCCGCCTGAACCAGCAGGGTGCGGGCTTCGGCTACCAGTTTGACGCCTTGGTTTTTCAGGGCAGCCTGAAAACCTTGTCGGCCAGTTTGGCCAGATCGTCGGCAGACAAAGGTTTGAGCGTGTACACCTGGGCGCGGCTCAACAGCGCGGAATTGACTTCAAACGACGGATTTTCGGTGGTGGCGCCGATAAAGGTGATCAGCCCGTTTTCCACATGGGGCAGAAAGGCGTCCTGCTGCGATTTGTTGAAACGGTGGACTTCATCGACAAACAATATGGTGCGCCTGCCCTGCTGCCAAGCCAGCTCGGCCTTCATCACCGCCTCGCGGATTTCCTTAACGCCGGAGAACACCGCCGAAATCGGCAGAAACTGGGCGTCGAAACCGCGGGCGATAATCCGCGCCAGCGTGGTTCTTGCTGATGCCCGGGCTGCCCCACAGCAGCATCGAATGCGGCACGCCGCCTTCCAGCGCCACCCGCAGCGGCTTGCCCTCGCCGATCAGGTGCTGCTGGCCGAGTACGTCGTCGAGCGACTGCGGGCGCATCCGTTCGGCCAGCGGGGCTTCGGGCGGGGCGGTAAAAAGATCTGTATGGCAGGCAGCCTGAAAAAGGGAAAAACGGGATTATAGCGGTAGATGAAAGGCAGCCTGAAAAACGGTTTTCAGGCTGCCTTGCTTGTTGGCAAACGCTGCTTTGGTTGATAATGGCGGCCTTTAACCAAAACCAAAGGAAACGTGATGAAAAAGCCGTAGTGATTTTTGAGCGCCGCCCTGTTTGCCCTGGGCGGCTGTGCCGAAACCGGCGGCCTCGCTCGGCGGCGGCGCGGGGGCGGCAGCTTCGGCGGCAACCTGATTAAAAGCCTGCTGTGAAAAACCAGCGCAGCGGAGTTGAACAAACGCAAAGAATGGCGCCTCGATTACGCTGGCGATGAGCGAGCGCCAGCAGCAGGATTGGGAAGACTGCATCTGCGGCTGTGCCGCCGAAGAAGCGCCGCAGCAGATTTCCGCCGCCGATTTGGGGCAGCTGGTCAGCGAAGAAGGCCGCACCCGCGTGGTGGCGGAAGTAACCGCCAAAAACCGTTACCGCCTCGCTTCAAGCGGCTGCACCGCGACCGCTGATGCCCCGTCAGGCAGCCTGAAAACTTTTCAGGCTGCCTCGCCGCTGCCAGCCAATATTCAAAGGAATCCTCATGCAAACCCGCTCCGGCGACCTGATCGCTTTGGCCAAGGCCGGCGAATTTGATGTGATCGTTCACGGCTGCAACCGCCAGTGCGCCATGGATGCGGGCATTGCCAAACAGATTAAGGCCGAGTTCCCGCCGCCTACGCCGCCGACTGCGCCACGCCCAAAAGCGCGGACAAACTCGGCCAGATCAGCACCGCGCAGATCGATTGCAACGGCCACGCGCTTACCGTTGTCAATGCCTACACGCAGGCGCACTGGCGCGGCAGCGGCGTGCTGGCAGACTACGACGCCATCCGCCTGGCCATGCGCCGGATCAAAACGCAGTTTTTCCGGCCGCCGCATCGCCTACCCAAAAATCGGCGCCGGCCTGGCGCGCGGCGATTGGGCGCGCATCGCCCGGATTATCGACGAAGAACTCGCCGGCGAAACGCACACGCTGGTGCTGTACCAGCCGTGTTAGAAATTTGTTCAGGCTGCCTGAACGCATCAAACGCACCCAGGCAGCCTGAAAATCCGTCCAACTCCCAACCCGAGACCCGCCATGAAATACATCAGCACCCGCGGCCAGACCGCGCCCAAAACCTTCAGCGAAGTCCTGCTTATGGGGCTTGCGCCCGACGGCGGCCTGATGATGCCCGAAGAATACCCCGCCGTCAGCGAAACCATGCTCGAGCGCTGGCGCGGCCTGAGCTATGCCGATTTTGGCCTTTGAAGTAATCCGCCTGTTCGCCACCGACATCCCCGACGCGGATCTGCGCGAAATCATCAATAAAAGCTACACCGCTGAAGCCTTCGGCAGCGACGACATCACCCCCGTACGCAGCCTGAAAGACGGCATCAAAATCCAAGGCCTTTCCAACGGCCCCACCCTCGCCTTCAAAGACATGGCGATGCAGTTTCTCGGCAACGCCTTCGAATACGTGCTCGAGCGCGAAAACCGCAGCCTGAACATCCTCGGCGCCACCAGCGGCGACACCGGCTCGGCCGCCGAATACGCTATGCGCGGCAAACGCGGCATCCACGTTTTCATGCTCTCGCCCGAAGGCCGCATGAGCCCCTTCCAACGCGCCCAGATGTACAGCCTGCAAGACGACAGATCGTCAATATCGCCGTGCGCGGCATGTTCGACGACTGCCAGGACATCATCAAAGCCGTCCAGTCCGACGCCCGCTTTAAAGAGCAGTACCAAATCGGCACCGTCAACAGCATCAACTTCGGCCGCATCGCCGCCCAAATCGCTTTACTACTTCGCCGGCTACTTCCGCGCCACCGAAAACAACCGCGAAACCGTCAGCTTCTGCGTGCCCAGCGGCAACTTCGGCAACGTCTGCGCCTGCCACATCGCCAAAACAAATGGGGACTGCCTATCCGCCGCCTGATCGTCGCCACCAACGAAAAACGACGTACTCGACCAGTTCTTCAAAACCGGCGCCTACCGCCCGCGCACCGAACACACCTACGTAACCTCCAGCCCGTCGATGGACATCTCCAAAGCCTCCAACTTCGAGCGCTTCATCTTCGACCTCACCGGCCGCGACACCGACCAAATCCAAGCCCTGTGGGCAGAAGTCGCCAGCGGCAAAGGTTTCGACCTGCACTTCAAGCTCGACGAAATCCGCAAAGCGAATACGGCTTCGTCTCCGCCAAATCCACCCACGCCGACCGCCTGGCCACCATCCGCGCCGTTTATCAGGACGGCGACGGCCTGATCGACCCGCACACCGCCGACGGCGTCAAAGCCGCCCGCGAACTGCGCGAACCCGTGAAAACCGTCGTCTGCCCTCGAAACCGCCCTGCCCGCCAAGTTTGAAGACACCATCCGCGAAGCGCTCGGCAGCAGCGTCGCCGTCCCCCGCCCCGCCAAGCTCGACGGCCTGGAAAGCCTGCCGCAGAAAGTCATCACCGCCCCCAACAACGCCGAAACGGTGAAAACCGTGATCCGCGAAAAACTGGCTTAAACCACCGTTAGCCTTTTAAGCTTTTTCAGGCTGCCCCGCTCCGGGGCAGCCTGAAAACCAAAAAGCAGCCTGAAAGCCGGTTTTTGGGTTTTCAGGCTGCCTGCTCCACGCCACCACCAACCATAAGCTCAAGGAACACACCATGACCACCGCCCTCACCCTATGCCGAGATGCTGGAACAGATGACCGATCTCGATTGTCTATGCCGACTGCGAAGGCATTATCCGCTTTTGAACCGCGCTTCGGAAGCGATGTTCGGTTTCAGCACCGCCGAAGCGCTCGGCCAGAGTTTGGACATCATTATTCCCGAATACCTGCGCGCGCCGCATTGGCGCGGGTTTTATGCCGCTGTCGAATCGGGAAGCACCAAAGCACGGCGGCAAAGCCACGCGCACCAAAGCGCTGCACAAAGACGGCAGCTTTATCTACGCCGAAGTCAGCTTCTGCATCATCACCGGCGATAACGGCAAAGTCTGCGGCTCGCTGGCTTCGTCCCGCCCCGCGCCGCCCAAGCAGGCGTAAACCGGCACCAGTCTGAACGGTGACATGCAAAGGCAGCCTGAAAGCCGGTTTGTCCAAACTTTCAGGCTGCCTTTGGGTAAATCCAATGCCCTGCCAAACTGCCTAAGCCTGCCGGCGCCTCGCCCGTCCGTTTTCAGGCTGCCGGCAATGATTGAAAGAACCCCATGAGCAAACCCTTCGTTCTCCACGCCGCCCTATTGACCCTGCTGCTGGCCGCCTGCCGGCCGGATGCAACGGGAAGCGGCACCGCCGTCGCCGCATCATCCCAAGCCCAACCACCAAGTTGGCGCGTGGTTTTGCTGGGCGACGAAAGCCGCAAAAACGTACTGCGCGAGTGCGTCGCCCGAAATGTCTGTCCGGCTCGGCAGCGAAACGGCGTTTGCACTGCCGCCCGAACAGGCGACCGCCGCCCAAACGCGCCGATACCGCGCAGCAGGCTGCGCTGGGCGTGCTGGTGGTCGATCCCGCAACCGGGCCGCTGCCCGTTACCCGCGAGCACATCGTGGTAGCGCGGCAGGCGCGTGTGCCGAAGCTGGCGGTGTTGTTCACACAAAGCGATGCGCTGGACGACAAAGACCTGCTGGAACTCGAAACCATGGAAATGCGCGATCTGCTCGAAACCTATGAAATGGACGGCGATCATGCGCGCATTTATGTCGGCGATCAGGGGCTGCGACAACTGCTGGCCGATGCTGCCGCGCTGCTACCGCAGCCGCAGTCGTCCGCGCTGGCAGACAGCCGCCGCCTGCACGGCTATATCTACAACCTGAGCCGCGCAGAAGGCGGTCATGCGCTGTCGGCCGGCGACAGTATGGATATCTGGATAGGCGGGCAGACGGTGCGCTGCAGGCTGGTCTCGCCGCAAAGCCGTGGCCGACGGCGAAACGCCCGAAGTGCGGCTGAAAACCGAAAAGGCCGCTGGCGGCCAGCGCCGGCCAGCGCTTTTTGCTGCAGCAAAACGGCAGGCTGATTGCCGCCGGCGTGGTGGAAGACGCCGAATAAAGCGCGCCGATGGCAAAGCAGCCTGAAAACAATCAAGCGTTTTCAGGCTGCTTTCAACTTTCAGGCTGCTGTACCGCCAACTGCCGACGAACCAAATCATCGGGCAGCCTGAAAGGTTTTTCAGGCTGCCCGACGGTTTTTACGCGCGTACTCAGCGCTTCATCGGCTGCACCGGATGCAGGCGGTGGCTTTGGTCGCGGTTGACGCCTACCACGCCGGCGATGGATGCGAAATGGCGCTCGGCTTCATCCAGGCTTTTTGTGCGGCGGGATTTTCAGGGCGACGGCGTTCAGGCTCTGGTAGTTGTAGCAGCACTTCGGCGCCGTAGTCGCGGGCGGCAGCCAAGAGCAGGGCACGGTCTTTGGCATCGTTGAAAAACACAATCAGATTGTGCGGCTGCGGCAGGCTGTCGGCGGCATCGGGCGCCGGCGGCACGGCGCGTACGGCTTCGGGCGCGGTGCCGGTGCAGGCGGCCAGTGATGCGTGCTGAGCGGCGGCGGCTAGCAGTTGAGGGCGTGTTCATGGTTTTATTCGGGTGAAAAATGGTTTCTCAGGCTGCCTGCCGGTTCAAACCCTTAAGGCAGCCTGAAAAGCCGTGGATGGTTTAGGGTTTGACTTCCTGGCCGTTGATGCTCACCGATTTGAGCGTCAGGTGGTATTTTTGCTGCCGTCGATGTAGTTGATCACCGCCGGCACGTTGCCCAGCGCGGGGGCGAAGGCGTAGTTTACGGTGTCGTCGCCGCGTTGGACGGTAAACTGGTTGATCTGGGCTTTTGCCGCCGGCGATGCTGATGGTTTTGCTGCCGGCCGGGCGCATGCCGCCGACGTTGTAGAGATTTTGCCGTTGGTGATTTTCAGGCCGGCGGGCAGTTTGCCGTCGTTAAACGCCAGCTGCCAAGAAAGGGTAAACAACCATCACGCTGCCTGCCACGGCTTCGGTATGGACGTCGCCGGCGCGGCCGTAGGTGGCTTTACCGCCGGCAAACTGGGCGGAGAGCATAGACTTTTGCCGTTGCGTACGTCGCGGTAGTAGCTGGGTTTGAGCTGGTTGCCGACGATGGTGCCGCCGCTTTCAAAACGGATTTTTGTAGAGCGGCACGTTGATGTTGGCGCTGACGGTGTAGCTGTTGCCGCTGCGTTTGAAGGTCATGGTGGCGGGAATGCCGTAGCTGCCGCTGTATTTGAGGGTGGCGCTTTGCGGGATTTCGCCGGCCTGTGCCGACAATGCGGCGCAGGCCAGAAAGACGGCGGCGCCGAGTTTGCTCCATGCGTTCACGATTCGTTTCGCTTGTTGCGTATTCGGTGAAAAAGCCGTTTCAGGCTGCCTGAAACGGCCGGTCAAAACGGGCGCAAATGTAACACGGCTGTTTGTTAAATTGCCGCCGCTTTTTGGTAAGCCTGTGCGCTTTTTGCCGCACTCAGTAGCCTAGCCGCTGGCAGATGGTGGAAACCAGGCCGGCCTGGTTCAGGGTGTAAAAATGCAGACCGGGCGCGCCTTCGTGCAGCAGGCGCGAGCACATTTCGGTTACCACATCCAGCGCTAGCGCTTTGATCGACGCGGTGTCGTCGCCGTAGGGACTGCAGTTTCAGCCGCAACCAGCGCGGAATCTCGGCGCCGCAGGTATCGGCAAAGCGCGAGAGTTTGGAAAAACTGGCAATCGGCATAATCCCCGGCACAATCGGAATCTCCACGCCGCGGCCGCGCGCATCATCGACAAAGCGGGAAATAGGCGTCGGCATTGTAGAAAAACTGGGTAATCGCCGAATCGGCGCCAGCTTCGACCTTGCTGACAAAATGGCGCATATCGTCTTCGAGCGCTGCGCGACTGCGGATGGTATTCGGGATAGGCGGCCACTTCGATACGAAAAATCGCGGTACGTAGCGCTCGCGGATAAAGGCCACCAGCTCGGCGGCATAGCTCATGCCGCCGCCGGAGAAACCAACGCCGGAAGGAATGTCGCCGCGCAGGGCAGCGATATGGCGCACGCCCATGCTTTGTATTCGTCCAACAGCGCGGCTACTTCGTCGCGGCTCATGCCGATGCAGGGCAGGTGCGGTGCCGCCGGCAGCCTTCGGCAAGCATGTCGCCGATGGCCTGCAGCGTGCCGCTGCGCGTCGAACCGCCGGCGCCGGACGTGCAGGAAAAGAACGCGGGCTTAAACTGCCCGAGCTGGCGGCAGGTCAGCACCTGCTTTTTCGTGCCCTTCGGGCGTGCGGGTGGGGAAGAATTCGAAGCTGAGTTTTTCTGTGGAAACATGGTCGGACTCTGCGAAAAACGCCGGCGGCAAAAAGCGGCAACATAAACCCGCCGCCGCCGCTGGCAAGGCGCAAAGCGCCCAGGCAGCCTGAAAAATATTCGGCGCCAAGATGAAAGATTTTAACGGCGGATTGCGGCGGCGTTCGGACGATAGCGGCAAACGGCATAGAAAAGGCAGCCTGAAAACCCATACAAACCGGCTTTCAGGCTGCTTTTTAGGACAGGCTTTTCAGGCTGCCTTGCTGCCGTTTTGCCCGCGCTCAAATGCCGTTGCGGCGGTAGTGGACAAAATCAAAAGCGGTGCCGTCGGCGGACTGTTGGCTGCTGCGGCCTCTTCGTGCCACAGGCTGCGCTCGAACGACGGGAAAAAGGCATCACCCGCCGGTGCCAGGCGCACTTCGGTCAGGCGCAGGTCGGTGGCTTTGTCCAGCGCCTGCCGGTAGATTTCGGCGCCGCCCATAACGATGATTTCGCGCTCGCCGGCGCAGGCGGTCGCGCGGCCTCGAGCGATGAGCAGCACTTCGGCGCCGTCGGCCTGATAGCCGTTCTGGCGCGAAAACCACGATATTGCGCCGCCCGGGCAGCGGCCGGCGCGGCAGCTCTCCAGGTTTTGCGCCCCATCAGCACCCGGGCTTCTGCCAAGGGTGTATTGTTTGAAAAAGGCGAAGTCTTCGGGCAGGTGCCAGGGCATGGCGTTGCCGATGCCGATGCAGCCGTTTTCGCCGACGGCGGCAATCAGGGTACTGGTTTGCATAGCGGGTTTTCCAAGTATTGGGGGACGGCGGCGCTGTTCAGGCAGCCTGAAAACAGCCTGAAACGGGCTGGCGGCTTTCAGGCTGCCTACAGGGCGCTCGGCTACCACGCGCCAAAACAGCGGGTCGGCCAGCAGGGGTGTTGTGGCCGGCGTCGGTTTCAAAGGCGGCGTCGCCCTGTTTCAGCAGCGCGGCCAGACGGCGGCTGTGTTCCACCGGAATCAGGGTGTCTTGGCGGCAGTGAACCAGGGTGATTCGGGTGTGGGCAGCGGCGCGCAGAAATTCGGCGGACGGAATGCGGTATTTGATTAAAAACGGCGGCACGAAAGGCACTTTTTCCCTGCTGCAAAACCGCCAAACCCTCATAGGCGCAGTAAGCAGCAGGCTGTCGGCCCGATACTGCTGCGCGGTGCGGGCGGCCAGCCCGCTGCCAAGCAGAAGCCGACCACCACCAAACGCCCTTCGCCCTGCGCGCGCACATATTCGGCCATGCGCTCGGCATCGGCATAGAGCTGGTCTTGGTTGTCAATCTGCCCGCCGCTTTTTGCCGTAGCCGCGGTAGTCGAACACATAGCTCTCGTAACCCAGCGCGGCAAAACGCTCGGCCACTTCGCCCCAGCTGTCGAGCGCGCCGGCGTTGCCGTGGAAAACAGCAGCCGGCCTTTGGCGGGCGCGTCGGCGGCAAAATGCAGGCCGTGCAAAACGGTGCCGTCGGCAGCCGGCAGGCGGATTTCTTCAAACAGCCGCGCAAAGCGGAAAGCGTAGTTTTGCGCCAAGACTGCGGGGCGGAACAACAGCCGCTCCTGCGCGAAAATACAGCGCCGCCAGCGGCAGCAGGGACAAACACCACAGCCAGCGTAGCCAAAATGGTGAGCAGTTTTTAATGCTGATCATCTTTCAGGCTGCTTCAAACAAAGGTTTTCAGGCTACCCGCAGCGTGGCAGGGCGGCCTGAAAAACGGGGTTTACTCACGCGGCGCACGGGGTGAAATACTCGTCGGGCGCACTTAGGCTGTGCAGCCCTTCGTTGGGGCTGAGCTGGACAAACGAAGTGGCGCCGTCGGCGCAGCAAGAGCAACAACGATACGCAGGTATTTTTCTGCGGCTGGATCAGCTTCAGCGATTTTTGCAACGATTGGGCGTATGGTTTGTTCTCCTGCGGCGTGCTGAGACCATCGTCCGCATTGATGCTGTCGCGGATGTCTTTGGTCAGCTGTTTGCCGCTGATCCAACTCGCTTCGTGGACATAGCCCTGCTGTTTATTGCGGCAGCTGGCTTTGACCTTGGCGAATTCTTCAAAAGCCGTGTTTGCCGATAACGAATTTATCGACTCCCTTGCCCTGCCAAGTGCCGTAGCTGGCGCGGTGCGGATTGCCCTCGGCATAAACGGCGCCCGCCAGCAGCAACGCGATGCGGCAAGCAGAATGGTTTTTCATGCGGTTTGCGGTTTTCATGGTTTCTCCTTAAAAACGGATACGGGTTGGCAATATTCAGGCTGCTTATTTGCGGCGCCGGCGCTCGCCCGGCAGACCATGTCCGCCCATTTGACGATGTTCGCCACTTCGGCGGGGTTGAGTTCGTAAAACTGGCCGCGTTTTGAGGCGGTTGGGCAGGCCGATCGGGCCGAAGCCGACGCGCACCAGACGGCTGACGGTGAGCCGAAGTGCTCGAAAAATGCGGCGCACTTCGCGGTTGCGGCCTTCTTTGATCACCACGCTGTACCACTTGTTCGCTCCCTCGCCGCCCTGCTCGAAAATGCGCTCGACTTTCGCCAAACCGTCTTCCAGCATCACGCCTTCTTCGGTGAGTTGGCGCATTTGTTCGGCAGTCATTTCGCCGAGCACGCGCAGCAGCGTATTCGCGCTCGACTTCAAAACTCGGGTGGGCGAAACGCTGCACCAGCTCGCCCGAAGTGGTGAGAATCAAGAGACCGCTGGTGTTGATGTCCAGCCGGCCGATACTACCCAGCGGCTGCTGGCGGCCTGCGGCAGGCGGTCGAAAATGCTCACGCGCCCTTGCGGGTCGTCGCGCGAGACGATTTCGCCTTCCTGCTTGTAATACAGAATGATGCGCGGCAGACGATCCGCCCATTTTGAGCTTGATCACGCTGCCTTTTTACCGTTACCTGATCGTCGGGCGTAACTTTGTCGCCCAAGCCGGCGGTTTTGCCGTTTACCTGCACCAGGCCGGCGGCGATCCATTCTTCCATTCGCGGCGCGAGCCGACGCCCGAAGCAGCCAGCACTTTTTGCAGGCGCTCGGGCTCGATGCGCGACAAATCGCTGCGCCGCTCTTTGAGTTCGCGCGCGCCTCCATGATTTTTCTGGTTGGGATTGCGCACGATGAGTTTTTCGCCTTGGCGGCGCGCTGTTTGGGCGCGCGGCTGTCGCGGCGGCTTTCAGGCTGCCCGCATCGCGGTCGGAAAAAGCGGTTGCCGGCATCCGCGCCGGCACCTTTGCCCGCGGCGCGTGTTGTCGGCCGCGGCAGACTGGCGGCGGGTGTTTTCAGGCTGCCGGCGCTCGGCACAGCTGCCCCATTCGTTTTCAGGCTGCCGGCCTGTCCTGCCGCTGGTGAGGGCGGCCTTTTCAGGCTGCCCTGAAACGGGGCGGCTGCTCCATTCGTCGGCACCGGCACGGCGGCTTTCAGGCTGCCTGCGGCCGCCGCGCGGGGTTTTAGCAGGGGCGGCGGCAGCGCCGTCGCGCCATTGGCGTTTGCTGGTTTTTCTTCGGCATATCGTTCTCCTAACGCTCTCGCGCCGGAGCGGCGGGCGGTTCTTCTGCGGTTTGGCAACGGCAGGGGTGGCGGGCGGGGCAGTTTTCAGGCTGCCTCTTCCCAATAATCAACGTAAAGCTGCAGCTCGGTATTGCCGCGCCATTCGTTTACCGTGGGACGGTAAACGGTGCGGATTTCGGCGGCAGGCGCTCGCTGCAGCGCCAGAACATCGCCTCGAAGCTGCGGCCTTCTTTTTGCAGCCAGGCTTTCAGGTGGCGGCCTTCGCTGCCCATGCTCTGCTGGCGCAGCGCTTCGAATTCGTCGCTGAAACTCGGCGGCGGAAAGCCCTGCCCCACACCTGCAGCGACAGCGTGCGCGCATGCTCGAGCGTGATGTCGGCGGCTTTCAGGCTGCCGTCGGTGATAAAGGTTTGCGCCAGCGTTTCGGCTTCGACCACGGCGGCGGCAGCCTCTTCGAAAGCAGCCTGAAAACGGCCAAAGTCGGCCTCGGCAATGCTCAGGCCGGCGGCCATGGCGTGGCCGCCGAATTTGATGATCAGCCCGGGATGGCGCTTGGACACGGCATCGAGAATGTCGCGCAGGTGCATGCCGGGAATCGAGCGGCCGGAGCCGCGCACTCGCCGTTGTCGGCGGGGCAAACACGATGGCGGGGCGGTAGAAGCGCTCTTTCAGGCGGCTGGCGACGATGCCGACCACGCCCTGATGGAAGTCTTCGCGGTACACCGCCAGCGTGGTTTGCTCGGGCGGCAGGGTGTCGGGGCAGGCGGCCAGCGCGTTTTCCAGCATGCCCTGCTCGATTTCCTGGCGCACCTGGTTCAGGCTGTTGAGTTCGCCGGCGATTTCCTGCGCTTCTTCCAGGCTGCCGGCCAGCAGGGCGAGGCGATGCCGACGCGACATATCGTCGAGCCGGTAAGCGGCATTGATGCGCGGCGCCAGCGCAAAAGCCCATATCGAAGGCTGGGCTTTGGCCGGATCGCGGCGGGCAACTCAGCAGCGCGCGCACGCCGTGGCTCATCAGGCCGCTGCGGATGCGCTTGAGCCCCTGCGACACCATGATGCGGTTGTTATGGTCCAGCGGCACTACGTCGGCTACCGTGCCCAGCGCCACCAGATCTAAAAGTTCGCCCAGATTCGGCTCTTTCAGGCTGCCTTGCGGGGCGAAACGACTGCGCTCGCGCAATTCGGCGCGCAAGGCCATCAGCACGTAAAACATCACGCCGACGCCGGCCAGATTCTTGCTGGGAAAGGTGCAGCCGGGCTGGTTGGGATTGACGATCAGGCAGTCAGGCAGCTCGTCGCCGGGCAGGGTGGTGGTCGGTAACGATCACGTCCAATCCCAGCTCTTTGGCGCGAGCGCCACGCCGGCGACGCTGGCGATGCCGTTATCAACGGTCAAGAGCAGCTGCGCGCCGCGCCCTGCTGCCTGCTCGGCCAGCGCCGGCGTCAGGCCGTAGCCGTCGGTAAAGCGGTTGGGAACGATAAAATCGGTGCGCGCGCCCAGTGCCTGCAAGCCTTTGATGCCGACCGTGCAGGCGGTGGCGCTGTCGGCGTCGTAGTCGGCGGCAATCAGGGATGCGCTCGCCGTTTTCCACCGCGTCGGCCAGGCGGCGGGCGGCGGCAGTGCAGTTGGTCAATTCGGCAAAGGGAATCAGGCTGCTTAGGCGGTCTTCGAGTTCATGCTCGCCGCTGATCGGGCGGGCGGCAAACAGCCGCGCCAGCAGCGGATCTGGCGCCAGCCGCTTCCGAGGCGGCGCAGCAGTTCGGGATTGACGGGACGGGTTTGGATGGCTTTGCTGACAGGCATATTCGGGGCTGATGCGGCTTTCAGGCCGCCTGTAAAGGCAGCCTGAAAGCGCGAAAATCGGAAAAACGGAATCGGTCGCCATTTTATCCTGCAAGTGCCCGCATCAGAAAGGGCGGCGGAAAAATAAAAGCCGGCAGCCCGAACACGCCGCTGGCCGCCGGCGCGGGCTTTTTGGGCTATAATCCGCGCCGTTTTGCCCCAGCACTTTTTACCGAAAGATCCGCCATGAGCCATCCGAAAAATCCGCAAAGCCGTTTTTCCCGTTGCCGGCATGGGCACGCGCTTTCTGCCCGCCACCAAAGCCAGCCCGAAAGAAAATGCTGCCCATCGTCGATAAGCCGCTGATTCAGTATGCGGTGGAAGAAGCGGTGCCGCCGGCTGCACCGAAATCGTTTTTCGTAACCGGCCGCAGCAAGCGCAGCATTGAAGACCATTTCGACAAAGCCTACGAATTGAAACCGAGCTGCAGCTGCGCCACAAGGAAAAAGCTGCTCGACCAGGTGCAGAGCATTCTGCCGGCGGGCATCACCTGCATGTATATCCGCCAGGCCGAAGCGCTGGGGCTGGGACACGCGGTGCTGTGCGCGCAGGCGGCGGTGGGCAGCGAGCCTTTGCCGTGGTGCTTACCGACGACTTAATCGACGAGCCGCGCGGCGCCTTGAGCCAGATGATCGAAATTTATGAGCAAACCGGCAGCAGCGTGCTGGGGGTGGAGACCGTCGATCCGGCGCAAACCGCGTCCTACGGCATTATCGAAACCACGCCCCCTGGCAGTCTTGGCAGCGCATCGCCAGCATTGTGGAAAAACCAAAGCCCGAAGAAGCACCGTCGAATCTGGCGGTGGTCGGCCGCTACATTCTCACGCCGCGGATTTTCGAACTGCTGCACACCGTCGGCCGCGGCGCCGGGCGGCGAAATCCAGCTCACCGACGGCATCGCCAAACTCTTGGAATACGAACCGGTACTGGCGCACGCTTTTGACGGCACGCGCTACGACTGCGGCAGCAAAATCGGCTATCTCGAAGCCACGCTGGCTTTCGGTCTCGAGCACCCGAAACCGGCGCCGCCCTTTAAAGAACTGATCCGACGTTACGCGGCAGCCTCGAAAACGCCGCCCGCCGCGCCAAACCAAGCCCAAACAGGCAAACGGTGCGCAGTGCGCACCCTATAACCCTTGCCACCGCAAGATATTTTCAGGCAGCCTGAAACGCCGCAGGTGCGCACCGCGCACCAAAATACGTCCGAACCGTACAAACGGCGCACGGTATGCCCCGACGCCAACCGCTGCCGCCGTCACATTTTTCAGGCAGCCTGAACCCCGCCCCGCCCCTTTTCAGGCTGCCTTGCCCAGACCACGCATCCACACGCCCACGCCATGACCCAAACCCGAACCCAAGCCGCCCCGCCCTCGCCCTATGCCGACAAACGCACGCTGACCATGCTGCTGTTGGGCTTTTCCGCCGGGCTGCCGATTATGCTGATTTTTCTCCACGCTGTCGCTGTGGCTGTCGGAAGCGGGGTCGAATTAAAGACCGTAACCATGTTCAGCTGGGCGGGGCTGGGCTATTCCTTCAAATTCATCTGGGCGCCGCTGGTGGATCACGCTGCCGCTGCCGCTGCTGTCGAAACTGCTCGGCCGCCGCCGAGCCTGGCTGTTGCGTCAGCCAGCTGCTGCTGGTGGCGGCGATGCTGCTGATGGTAGCGTCCGACCCCGCCGGCGGCGCATTGGGCGCGATGGCCGCCCGGGCCGCGGTGCTGCTGGGCTTCTCTTCCGCCACCCAAGACATCGCCATCGACGCCTGCCGCATCGAAATGGCGCCGGGCGATGCCGCCATGCGGTCGGCGATGTCCGCCACCTACACCGTCGGCTACCGCATCGCGCATGATCTGCTCGGGCGCCGGCAGCCTGAAACCCGCTTCTATCTCGGTTCGACCAGAGAACACTATCTCTACGGCGCTTGGCAACAGTCTTACTGGCTGATGGCGGCGCTGTCGCTGGTGGGCATCGCCACCACGCTGTGGATGCGCGAGCCGGCGGTCAATCAAACCGCCGCCGCGGGCAGCGCTGCCGAAACGCAGCTACCCGCCGCGCCGCCGCGGCCTTTGCCGCCGCCTGCGCCGCGGCAGCCGCCGTTTATTTCGCCCTGAGCACCGCTCTGAGCTTTGCCGGTCGCCACGAAGCCGCTATTGCCGGCGCGGCGGCAGCGGCGGCGATCGTGATACTCGTTAGCGCCAAACGCGACGCGGCGGCAATACTGATGACAAACTGCGCCTGCTGCTGATGTTTGCCATCTGCGTGTCGCTGTTTGTGATGGTGTTCCGCGCCGTCGGCGCTGCCGGCAAGGATCTCGCCGCTCGCGCTCTTGGGCTGGGAATGCCTGCGCTTGGGCGCCGCGCTGGCCGCCGCCGCCCCTTGCCGGCCGCCTGCTGGTGGCGCTGGGCGCGGTGCCGGCGCAGGCGGTACCGCCACTGATCGAACCCTTGACTGACTTTTTCCGCCGCTACGGCAAAAACGCGCTGCTGCTCTTGGCGCTGATCGGGCTGTACCGCATTTCCGATATCGTCGCCGGCGCGATTTCCAATGTGTTTTACAGCAATTTGGGCTATTCCAAAGACGATATCGCCAACGCGGTCAAAACTTTCGGCGTGGTGATGTCGATTGCCGGCAGTCTGCTCGGCGGCGTGATGGCGCAGCGTTTTGCAGTGATGAAAATGATGATGTTCGGCGCGGTGCTCGCCTCGCTGACCAATCTGTTGTTTGTGCTGCTGGCCAACCCGCCACGGCCTGCCGCTGCTGTATGCGGTGGTCGGCTTCGACAATCTGGCGGCGGGGCTGGCTTCTACGGTATTCGTTGCCTTTCTCTCGGCGCTGACCAATATCCGCTTCACCGCCGTGCAGTACGCGCTGTTTTCCTCGCTGATGACCCTGCTGCCCAAAACGCTGGGCGGCTATTCGGGCACCATCGTCGAGAAGGTCGGCTACGGCTACTTTTTCACCCTTTACCGCCGCCATCGGCCTCGCCGGTGCTGCTGCTGATCTGGCTGGCGCAAAAACGGCTGGCGGTGGGGCGAGTCGCAGCCGGAGTGATGCGCCCGATCTGCTTTCAGGCTGCCTGAAAACTGCGTTTGCGGATTTTCAGGGCAGCCTGAAAGTTTGCACGCCAATAAAGCGAAACCCGAATCCCGGTATAAGTAACAAATTTACTGCTGAAAAATTTATTTTTCAGAAAAATAATCCTGAATAAACTTTATCTTGTTAGCCTTACTCAGGCCGTGATGGCACTCCAAATACCGCTTTAATCCGGCAAATACGCCGTCAAGCAGATTGGTGGTGTTTTGGGATGTCTAACTCGGATGTTCCTCAAACACAAACAGATTACCCATGTTCCGTTTCAGGCTGAAATAGGCTTACAGAGATTCTTAGCACCTTTTTGTTACTTATGCCCGACACTTATAAGAGTGTTGGAGATGAATTTGGAACTGTGCCGCAGCGCTTTACGCGGATTAGACCAGCCATTACTGCCGCTTGCCGATCCGGCTTTGCGCTGGGAAGTGATGGTGCAGGCGCGAGCAGGAATATAAGAGCGAGAGTTTTAAATATTTATATTTTATTGGGTGCAAGCACTTTTTGTTGATAAACTGGGGGAATTTTGTTTACAATGCCGCCGTTTTTTTCCCCGATTTGAGGAGCGTTCATGACCCAGCACCACCGCCTGATTATTCTCGGTTCCGGCCCTGCCGGTTATACCGCCGCCGTTTACGCCGCCCGCGCCAATCTGCAGCCCGCGCTGATTACCGGCCTGGCGCACGGCACCAGCTGATGAACACCACCGAAGCGGACAACTGGCCGGCCGATGCCGACGGCGTGCAGGGGCCGGATCTGATGGCGCGCTTTCTCGCCCACGCTGAGCGCTTCGGCACCGAGATGATTTACGACCACATCCACAGCGTTAATCTGCAGCAGCGCCCTTCGTGCTGAAAGGCGATGCCGGCGAACTACAGCTGCGATGCGCTGATTGTCGCCACCGCGCTTCGGCCGAAAATATCTCGGCCTGCCTGCCGAAGAAGCGCTGGCCGGCCGCGGCGTATCGGCCTGCGCCACCTGCGACGGCTTTTTCTACAAAGGCCAAGACGTCGCCGTGGTCGGCGGCGGCAACAGCGCGGTGGAAGAAGCGCTGTATCTGGCCAATATCGCCGCCCACGTTACCCTGATCCACCGCCGCGACAGCTTCCGCGCCGAGAAAATCATGGTCGATAAACTGATGAAACGGGTGGCCGAAGGCAAAATCAGCCTGAAACTGAACGCCCAGATCGACGATATCCTGGCCGACGATGCCGGCGTGTGCGGCGTGCGCCTCAAAGGGGCGGACGGCAGCGAAGAAATTGCCGTCAGAGGCGTGTTTATCGCCATCGGCCACCAGCCGAACACCGATATTTTCAAAGGCCAGCTCGAAAATGGACGAAGCGGGCTATCTGAAAACCCGCGGCGGCAGCGGCGACAACGTCGGCGCCACCAATATCGAAGGCGTGATGGGCGGCGGGCGACGTCAAAGACCACACCTACCGTCAGGCGATCACCAGCGCCGCTTCCGGCTGCCAGGCCGCCCTGGATGCCGAACGCTGGCTCGACAGCCAAAACTGATGGTGTTTGCCCCCGCAGGCAGCCTGAAAACCTTTCAGGCTGCCTGTTTTGCGCCCGAAGAAGCTGTTGCGCAAGATCTGATTGGCCGCACGGCAAGGCGCAACGCCGGCAGTCGCGGCAAAGTCGCGCGCGCCCAAGATGCGCTATCGGCGGCACAAACCGGCGCTAAGAGATGCACGGACGGCGGAAACAGGCTAGAATACGGCCTTAACAAAACCCAACACAGTTTGACAATGCAAAAAGTTCCCGACATCGGCGAGTGCATCGAGAAAAACCTCGCCCAGTATTTCCGCGACCTGCACGGCGCCGAAGCCGGCGGCGTGTACGATATGGTGCTTATGCGCGTGGAAAAACCGATGATCGCCACGTGATGGCGCAGTGCAAAGGCAACCAGAGCAAGGCCGCACAGGTGCTCGGGCTCAACCGCAATACCCTGCGCAAAAAACTCGCCCCTGCACGGCTTTCTCGACACCCCGTCTTCCTAATCCCGTTTTCCGTTCCGTCCGCCGCCCGCGCCGCCTCCGGCTTCGGGCGCTGCGTTTTCAGGCAGCCTGAAACGCCTTTTCCCGCCGCCGCCCATGTTCTACCAAATCACCGCCCTGTTTATCTGGAGCAGCGCCTTTGTCGCCGCCAACACACCTCACGGCATGATGGATGCCGTGATGATGGTGCAGATGCGGCTGGTCATTTCCGCGCTGGTGGTGCTGCCGGTATGCCGCCGCTATCTGGGGCGCATCCCGCGCCAAAGCTGGCGTACTGCTGGTTCTGCTCTCGTTTCTCAACTATATCGGCGTGCTGATGTTTCAGTTTGTCGGCCTCAAACTACACTTCCGCCGCCAGCGCCATCACTCGTTGTCGGCCTTGAGCCGCTGATTACCGCCTTTATCGGCCACTTCTTTTTCCGCGACCCCGCCCGCTGGTACCACTGGCTGTGCGGCCTGCTCGCCTTGCCGGCGTCGGCCTGATGATTGCCGGAGGCGCGAAGGCGGCGGCGACATCACCCTGGTACGGCTGCTCTGTTGGTGCTGCTGGGCGGCGCGGTGTTCTGCGCCACCCTGCGCCCCACCCGCAAACTGATCGACGACATCGGGAGCACCCGCCTACACCTCGGTATCGCTGGCGCTCGCCGCCCCTGCTGTGCCTGCCCTTCACCCTGCTGCTGGCGCAGGACTACGCCATCCGCTGGAGCGGCAGCGGCACCCTCGCCCTGCTGTATCTGGGCATCGGCGCCGGCTGGTTTGCCTACCTGCTGTGGGAACCGCGGCATGAAGCAGGGTGTCCGCCAACACCTCCGGCCTGCTGCTGCCGCTGGAGCCGGTATTCGGCGTGATTTTGGCGGTGCTGCTCTTGGGCGAACAGATTTCCGCCCTGTCGTGGAGCGGCGTGCTGCTGGTGATGCTTTCCACCGCCGCCGCCATCCTGCTGTCCGAAATGGCCAAACGCAAACGCACCAAAGCAGCCTGAAAACCATAAAACCGGCTTTCAGGCTGCTTTTGCCAAACCCCGATTTAACCTGATTTAATCCAACCCCACCCCAAAGGAAACCCATGTCCACCGCAAAAATCCAACGCGCCCTGATTAGTCTGTCCGACAAAAAACGGCGCAGTCGACTTTGCCCGCGCCCTGCACGAAGCGGGCGTAGAAAATCCTCTCCACCGGCGGCACCGCCGCGCTTTTTGGCCGATGCGGGCATCCCTCGTTATCGAAGTGGCTGACTACACCGGCTTCCCCGGAATGCTCGACTACCGCGTGAAAAACGCTGCACCCGAAAAATCCACGGCGGCATTCTCGGACGGCGCGACTTGGCCGAACACACTGCAAAAATGGCCGAACACGGCATCGGCAACATCGATTTGGTGGCGGTAAACCTCTACCCCTTTGCCGCCACCATCGCCAAACCCGCTGCACGCTCGAAGACGCGATTGAAAACATCGACATCGGCGGCCCCACTATGGTGCGCTCGGCGGCGAAAAACTGGAAACACGTCGCCATCGTTACCGACAACGCCGACTTTGCCGCCGTGATTGCCGAATTGAAAGATTCAGACGGCCTCAGCGACAAAACCCGTTTCAACCTCGCCCGCAAAGCGTTCAGCCACACCGCCCAATACGACGGCATGATTTCAATTATCTGACTTCGCTGTCAGACGACAAACCTCGCAGGCGAGCCCGAAATCGGCGAGTTTCCGCAGCAGTTCAACCAAAAGCTGGCTTAGGTGCAGGAAATGCGCTACGGCGAAAACCCAGCACCAGCGCGCCGCGTTCTACCGCGACGTTTATCCGTTTTCAGGCAGCCTGTCGAACCACACCCAGCTTCAAGGCAAAGAGTTGTCCCACAACAACATCGCCGATGCCGATGCCGCGTGGGAAGCCGTCAAATCCTTTGACGCGCCCGCCTGCGTGATTGTGAAACACGCCAACCCCTGCGGCGTACGCGTGCTGACAACACGCTGACCGCCTACCGCCTGGCCTACGCCACCGACACCACCAGCGCATTCGGCGGCATCATCGCGTTTAACCGCGAAGTCGATGGCGAAACGGTGAAACAGATTACCGACAATCAGTTTATGGAAGTGTTGATGGCGCCCAAGTTCACCGCCGAAGCGCTGGAAATCGCCGCCGCCAAGAAAAACGTGCGCGTGCTGGAAGTGCCGATTGACAGCGGCGCCAACCGCTTTCGAGCTTAGCGGCGTCGGCGGCGGCCTGTTGGTGCAAACGCCCGACATCCACCGCATCCGCCGCGAAGATTTGAAAGTCGTGTCCAAACGCCAACCCACCGAGCAGGAATGGCACGATTTGCTCTTCGTGTGGAACGTAGCCAACATGTGAAATCCAACGCCATCGTGTTCACCGGCAAAGGCGGTCAAACCTACGGCATCGGTGCTACCAGATGAGCCGCGTGGATTCCACCCGCATTGCCGCCCGCAAGCGCAAGACGCAGGCTTGATTTAAACGGCGCGTGCGCGGCATCGGACGCCTTCTTCCCCTTCCGCGACGGCGTGGACGTGATCGCCGCGCAGGGCATTAAAGCCGTTATCCACCCTGCAGGCTCGGTGCGCGATGAAGAAGTGTTCACCGCCGCCGACGAACACGGCATGGCAATGGTGGTAACCGGCGTGCGCCATTTCCGCCATTAAACGCCCCTGTCCATCGAGCTTTCAGGCTGCCTTGTTAAACGACAAGGCAGCCTGAAAACGCAATCAGCCGTCTGAAAGCAGCCTGAAAAACATGGCTGCTGAAATCGGTGCGAATGGAAAAACCGGCAGCGGCAAAAGTTTCAGGCTGCCATTTGTTCCAATGCCCGCAGCACCGGCGGCAGTTCGCTAAAAGCCCTCGCGGTCGAGAAAATGGCCGCCGTTGGGGATAATGTGCAGGCGTACTGTCGAGCACTGCGAGCCAGGGCGGCGGGTGTTGTCGGCGGCACGATGCTGTCGTTGTCGGCGGTAAACAGCTCGATATGCGGGCTCATGCGGCGGATAGCGGCAAAGTCGATATGGCAGCGGGCAACGTAGGCATCGACGTCAAAAACCGTTGATTTCAGGCAGCGTCGGAATCGGCGCGCCAAAGGCGGACACCAGCACCAAGCCGCCGATACGTGGCGGATTGGCGGCGCTCAGATAGTGCAGCAGCGAAACCGTGCCCAGGCTGTGGGCAACGAAAAATCGCGCGCGCCTGGTACCGGCCGACATACTGCGCCAGCGTCTGCTGCCAGCGCGTAAAATCGGGCGCCTCGCTGTCGAGCAGCGGCACGGAAACGGCGCAGATGCCCTGTTTCCTTAATTGGGCGTGCAGCCACGGAAACCAGTGGTTTTTCGGGCGTGGCGCCGTAGCCGTGGATAATGTAAACGGTTTTTCAGGCTGCCCTGCCGTGCCCGCACAAGCGGCCAGTACGCCTAGCGCGCCGCAGCGGCGCAGAATTGTCGTCGGTTCATGTTTTGCCCCTGTGGGATGCCAGCATAGAGGCTGACACGCTGTCAGAGTCAAGAGCGGTGGCGCTTGCAACTCGGCTTATCCGGTGCCAATGGCGGCATAAAGATTGGGCGGCGCAAAATCCGCCGGCACCTTGAACAGCAAAAATATGGAAAACAAAAATGAAAATCGGCGATTTTTCGCAAAGCAGCGGCGTGAGCGTGCGGATGCTGCGCTTTTACGAAACGGCGGGCGTGATTGCGCCGCAGCGCACGGCGGCGGGCTACCGCGAATACGATGCGGCAGACGCGGCCTTTGTGCGCAAAAGCGGCCATGCTCAACCGCGCAGGCGTGCCGCTCAAAGACCTTGCCCTAATGCGCGACTGCCTGCGCGACGAGCCGCAAGACTTCTGCCCCGAACTGCGCGTACCGCCTGCATGCCGTGCGGGAGAAGCTGGCGGCGCAGATTGCCGATTTGCAGCAGTCCGAACGGCTGTTGGCCGAACTGCTCTCGGCAGGAAACGGGCAGTAAACACAAAAAGCAGCCTGTAGCGAAGTGAAGTTGCGAAGCTAAAAACGCGTTCGCCAGTTTTTGCAAAAAGCAAAACCCAATCCCCGAGTAACAACCATGACCCCATCTACGATCTCCCCGCCCTGCAAGCCGCCTTCAAGCGCAAAGCCAAGCTCAAATACGTCTTCTTCTGGGGGCACCCCAAGCAACAAGGCATCGCCGACAAAGCCGTGTTCAGCCAATGGTATCCCGCCGCGTTTGAAGTAGACGGCGAACGCTACGCCACCGCCGAACACTCACGATGGCGGAAAAAGCCCGCCTGTTCGGCGCAGACGGTATCCGCCGCCAAATCCTGCAAGCAGGCAGCCCCAAAGCAAGCCAAAGCACTCGGGCGGCAAATTGTCGGCTTTAAAGATGAAGTTTGGAACGCGACCGCTTTGACATCGTTTGCCGCGCCAATTTTGCCAAATTTTTCCCAACACGCCGATCTAAAAAGCCTTTTTTTGTTGCAAACAGGCAATCGCATCTTGGTAGAAGCCAGCCCCGCAGGACAGCATCTGGGGCATCGGCTTGGCGCAAGACGACCCGCACGCCGAAAATCCGTTGCAATGGCGGGAAGGCTTAAACCTGCTGGGCTTCGCGCTGATGAAAGTGCGCGACCAAATGCAGGCAGCCTGCAACACACCGGCATCAAAACCCATATTGCCAAACTTTCTTTATTAGGAGACAAAAATGACCGACGCACACAAAAATCTACACCGCATGGACACAGATGTGGAACGGTACTATCTCGATATTGCCGACGAACTGTTGTCGCCCCATTTCAAAGCGCACCTGACCGCCGACTCCACCCCGCCGCCCGCGCCCGTTACCGACATCGCCAGCGCGAAGGCTTGATTGCCACCATCCGCGCCAAAAGCCGATTTGCATTACGAACTCGTGCTCGGCCCATTTTGCGACGGCGACATGATTTCCGCCTATTGGCGCGTTACCGCCACGCTCGGCGGCAAAACTGCCGTCAAAGTCGGCACGGATTTCCTGAAAATCCAAGACGGCAAAAATCACCGACTGCTGGACGATGAACAACAACGCCGCATAAAGCGAAGCCTCGATGGGCTCAGGCAGCCTGAAACCATGTTCAGGCTGCCTTCAAACATCAAAAGCAGTCCGCAGGGCGCGCACCAACCGCCATAGTGGATTGTGGCGTTAGGCGGCTTTTTGCGTTGAAAGCGACATCTGCCGCGTTGCAAAATCCTCGCAAGGTGTCCAACCTTGCTGCGGTTTTGCGCCTTGCATCTGTCGCTTTCCAGCGCAAAAATTCGCTTCGTAAACCAAATGCAAACAGACCCTAAACCTTCTGGGCTTCGCGCTGATGAAAGTGCGCGACCAAATGCAGGCAGCCTGAAAAGGAAATCGGCAAAAAGCAGCCTAAAACCGTAAAAACCAACTTTCAGGCTGCTTTGCCTGAGATGATGTTTGGTTTCAACGGGGAAATAGCGGCACTCGGGCGCCGCTTTGGCGATAAAGGGGAAATCGGGCGTGATGCAGTTCCAGCCGAAGATAGCGCCGCTGGGAACATCCACATCGGGAATCAGGCTGACGCTGCCTTTGAGCCCGTCCGCGGCAAAATGCAGCACGATGCGGCCACCGGCACTGATTTCGGCTTTTGGCCACTGCCGGCGGCGGTGTCAGGCCGTCGATGGCCAGCTCGCCGATATCGGCAGGCAGGCGGCCGTGTTCGGCAAGAAACACCGCTATCTCGGTGCGCAGCACATGGGAAAAAGCCGATGCCATCGCGCAGCTGCTGCTGTTGGCGCAACTGCTCCACGCTTGCCTGCGCGTCTGCCGGTGCCGGCGCTGATACGGCGGCAGACGCGGTACTTTGGCTGCTCTGCGGCGGGTCGGATGCTTCGCGCGCCAGCGGCGGCATCAGCGCTCTGTTGCTGCACCTGCTGTTCGATTTCGGCGATGTGCGAGCGTTCTTGTTCGGGCAGCACAAACAGGAAATAGCCCGCCTGTCCGATAACCAGAACTACCAGCACGGCGATAATCCATGTTTTAACGGGGGTTTGCTGTCGGGGCATGGCGGTACTCTGATAAGGTTTGGGGGTATGAAACAGGAAAACTGCACGGCGCAGCTGCCAGGCTAAAGCCTTTACGGCAGGGCTTTCAGGCTGCCTGCCTAACGCGGCAGCCTGTGCAGACGGACGCTAAAGTCCCAGGTAAAGGTGCGGGCAGCCGGCACGTCGATGGCGGTGCGGCTTTCCGCATAACGCTTGGGGTCGCAGGCCACGATCAAGGTTTGCCGCCCGACGGGACGGCGGCATCGAACGTTCCGTCTGCGCCGCTGACGATGGCGTATTCCTTATCGTCGCCGTCGATGCGGATCAGGCAGCCTGAAAGCGGGGCGCCGTTTTCGTCCAGCACCCGCCCCAGCAAGGTGCTGCTCTGCGGCGCGGTTTGGGGCGTTTTGGCTGCTGCTGACGGCCGATGCCGCCGTTGCGCCCGAGTGCTCGAGCCGGCCGTCCCGCCGGAGCAGGAAGCCGTTAGCGCGGTCGCGCCGGATACGGCGGCGGCCAGGATGGTCTGTTGCCAGCTTGTCATTTGTGCGCTCCTTTTCGGTCTCAAACGGTTTTTCAGGCTGCCTGAAAGCCGTTTTTTTGCTTTTCAGGCAGCCTGAAATAGTGTTACAGCGCCGCAAGCACCGCGTCGCCCATTTCGGAGCAGGAAGCGAGCGTGCAGCCTGCTTTCAAAAAAATATCGGCGGTGCGGATGCCCTGCTGCAAGACTTTTTGCACGGCGTTTTCGACTTGGCGGGCGCGGGTTTCGTCGTTCAGGCTGTAGCGCAGCAGCATGACCAGCGACAAAATGGTCGCCAGCGGGTTGGCTTTGTCTTGCCCCGCGATGTCGGGCGCGGAGCCGTGCGAAGGCTCGTACAGGCCTTTACCGCTTTCGTTGAGCGAAGCCGAGGGCAGCATGCCGATGGAGCCGGTGAGCATGGAGGCCTGGTCGCTCAAAAATGTCGCCGAAGATGTTGCCGGTGGCAATCACGTCAAACTGTCTTGGGCGCGCGCACCAGCTGCATGGCGGCGTTGTCCACATACATATGGGTGAGCGTTACGTCGGGATAATCTTTGGCAACGTCATTGAAAATTTCTTTCCACAATTCAGTGGTTTCCAATACATTGGCTTTATCGACTGAGCAGAGTTTTTGCCGCGTTTTTGCGCCGCTTCAAAGGCGATTTTGGCGATGCGGCGGATTTCGCTCTCGCTGTATTTCATGGTGTTGTAGCCTTCGCGCTCGCCGTTTTCCAGCGTGCGGATGCCGCGCGGTTCGCCGAAATAAATGTCGCCGGGTGAGCTCGCGCACGATGAGGATGTCCAAACCGGCCACCACTTCGGGCTTGAGCGTGGAAGCGTCGGCCAGCTCTTTGTACAACACGGCAGGGCGCAGGTTGGCAAACAGATTCAGGTCTTTGCGAATCGCCAGCAGGCCGCGCTCGGGGCGCAGGGGCGATCGAGCGTGTCGTACTGCGGACCGCCGACGGCGCCGAGCAGCACGGCATCGGCGGCGCGGCACAGCTTTTGCGTAAACTCGGGATAGGGGTGGCCGTATTCGTCGTAGGCCGCGCCGCCGAGCGGGGCGTATCGGTAGGCGGCGTCCAAGCCGCCGGCAATCAGCTTGTCGAGTACGCGCACGGCTTGGGCGGTGATTTCGGGGCCGATGCCGTCGCCGGGCAGGATGGCGATTTGGTGGGTCATTTGGTTCTCCTTCGGTTGGTTGAAAATAGACAACAGGCAGCCTGAAAGGGTTTCAGGCTGCCTTAATCGCTTAATGGGGCAGGGACTTCGTCGAGCAGAGTGATTTCGCCGTCTTTCCTGCGGTAAAAATATTGCGACACCCGATAGGGCGAGCGCTCGGCAATCTCTCGCCGCCGCTTCGCGCATCAGCGCCAGCGCAGCGGCATCGTCGGCGGCACAGGCCAAAAACGGCATCGCGGGTGGGCACGGCAAAAGCGCAGTCGTCGGCAACGGCAAACCGGCGCTCTCCAGCAGTTCGCGCAGATAAAGCAGCAGCGTGGCTTCGTAGTTGCCGTCCAGCGAAAACAGCACCAAAAGAGCTGCCGTCAAAGCTTTTCAAACCGACTTTATCGCCGGCGTAGGCAAGAAAATTCTGCTCGGCAAGCGCGTCACGTCGTTAAGGTCGAGCGCTTGGTCTACAAAATCGTTGCGGGTGAAATAGCGCATGCTGTTATCCATATCCAGCACGTAAGTGAGCACCAGATCGCTTACCAGCGGCATGAAAACCAAAAACATTTTCGATATCGCCATCCGGATAGGCCTGCCGCATCTGCTCGCGGCTTTGCGCCACCCATTCGGTATTTTTGATCACGGGAAAAAGATGGGCGCTCACGTCTTCCAATTCATCGGCGCCACGCGCTTCCAGCAGGCTGGCAAAAAGTTCCGGCAACGATGCCGTCCAAATCGTCCGGATTTTTGGCAGTAGAGCGCATAAAAATTGCCCAGATAAGTGGCATGCGAGCCACCGTTGCCGTCGCTAAGGCGCATAACTGTATTGTCAATGCTGTCGCCCCAGTCGATATCGGCCGGCTGACCCAGCTGTCCGGCGGCGTAGTCGGCGTAATGGCTGACGAAATCCTGCCACGCCATCGGTTTTTTTACCGCCGAATATTTTTGTTGAAAAAGACATAATCGCCCCTTTCCATCAAGGTAAAACGGTTGCTGAAGTTTTTTTCAGGCTGCCTGAAAGCAGCCTGAAAAACGATTACAGCTCGGTGCAGAGAATATTGCGCTCGGCACACAGGATGCTGTTGCCCTGCTCTTCGCGGCAGGCGGATTTGGCGGCGGCGCGGGCGGCGTCTTGGCTGCGATTGCGCGCTTCGTGGCGCTGGCCCTGCACATACACGCCGCATTCAAACAAACCGCTGCCTTGTTTCAGCACCGGCGCGGCGGCGGGAGTGCGCGGCGTTTGCGCTTGGGCGGCAGGGGCTTCGACTGCTTTTTCAGGCTGCCGGTAAACCGGCTGCGGTGCGGCGGCGGGAGCGGGGCAGCGGCGGGAGTGCGCGGGGCGGCAATGCCCTGCTGTTTTTCCAGCACGCTGATACGCTGTTTCAATTCTTGGATTTCGGCTTCCAAGCGGCTGATGCGGTCGTTGCCGGCGGCGGATGCGGAAGCGGCGGCAGCAGCCAGCAGGGCGGTCAGAATCAGTTTTTTTCATCGTTTGTCTTTCGTGGTAGTGCGGGAAAACGGCGCGCCTGCTCGGCGCAGCGGCTACTGCGGATTATATACGAATGCCGCGGCCTGGATAGCGCGCAAAACGCCGCAAAAACGCCTCTTCGCTATATAATCGCCGCTTTTTGCAGAAAGCGATCGCCATGACCGATTTCATCCGCCTTGAAGCTCGCCGCATCGGCGCGGCACGCCGTTACCATGCCTGGCTCGAAAAGCATCAGCAACCGCACCCTGCTGCTGGCGGCGCTGAGCGACAACGATTGCGAAATCCGCTCGCTGCTGAAGTCCGACGATACCGACCGCATGCTCGATGCGCTGCGGGCTCTGGGCGTCAAACTGGAAACCCCTGCCTTCAGGCAGCCTGAAAGTTTACGGCGGCGGCGGGCGTTTTGCCGTGCGCGAGGCGGATTTGTTTCTCGGCAATGCGGGCACCGCCTTTCGCCCGCTAACCGCCGTTTTGGCGCTGCTGGGCGGCCGCTACCGCCTGCACGGGTGGAGCGATGCACTGAGCGGCCGATCGGCGATTTGTCGATGCCCCTGCGCTCGGCCGGTGCGCAAATCAACTATCAGGGCAAGGAAGGCTATCCGCCGCTCTTGATTGGCGAGCGGCAGGGATCAGGGCAAACGCAGCCTGAAAATCAAAGGCAGCGTCTCCAGCCAGTTTCTGACTGCGCTTTTTGATGGCGCTGCCGCTGACCGGCGAGGCGTTTGAGATTGAAGTGGAGGGCGTGCTGATTTCCCGCCCCTATATCGACATCACGCTGAATCTGATGGCCAAATTCGGCGTGCAGGTGGCAAACGAAGATTACCGCCGTTTCAGGGCTGCCTGCCGCCGCCTCGCTACTGCGCGCCGCAGGTGGTGCAGGTGGAAGGAGACGCTTCGAGCGCATCCTATTTCCTGTACGCCGGCCTGCTCGGCGGCGAAGCGGTGCGGGTAAACGGCGTGGGCAAAAAATTCGATTCAGGGCGACGCGGCCTTTGCACTTGAGTTGAAAAAAATCGGCGCCCAAGTGCGGTGGGGCGAGGACTTTATCGAAGTGTCGCGTCCGGCAGGCCGAGACCGTGCGGGCTTTCGATATCGATGCCAACCATATTCCCGATGCGGCGATGACGCTGGCGGTGGTGGCGCTGGCGGCCGACGGCAGCAGCACGCTGCGCAATATCGCTTCGTGGCGGGTGAAGGAAACCGACCGCATTGCCGCCATGGCGGCGGGAATTGCGCAAACTCGGCGCAACGGTGGAAGAAGGGGCGGACTTTATCCGCATCACGCCGCCGTACCAAGCTGAATGCCGACGCGCTGATCGCCACCTACGACGACCACCGTGGCTACTCATGTGCTTCGCTGGTCAGCCTACTCGGCGTGCCGGTGCGGATCCTCGATCCGAAATGTACCGACAAAACCTTTCCCGGCTATTTTTGACGTGTTCAACAGCCTGTAAGTTGCCTGAAAAAGAAAACGGCCGCCGGTTGCTTCCGGCGGCCGTTTGTTTTTGCATTTCGTCTTGCCTGCGTTTATTCGGCGCCCCTGCTCTGCTTGGGCGCTCTCCGCGGCGGGAGCGGTTTCGACGGCTGCGGCGTTTTCAGGCTGCCCTGAGTTTCAGGCTGCCCTGCGGCCTGCTGCTGGCGGCGCTGTTCGCGTTTTTCCCTGCTGTTTTTCCAAACTTTCGCGGATACCGGGATGCGTCAGCGCATGCTGCTGCTCTTCGGGCGTGATTTCGCCCTGCGGGCGGTTGGCTAAATTGAAGCGCTTGCCGCCTTTTGGCCACCGCCAGCAGGTATTTGGGACGGCGGCAGTGGTTGGACAGGGGCGCGGACAATCAGGGCGGGATCAAACTGCGGCAAGGCCTGCTGCAATTCTTGCTCGATGCCCAGTGCCAGCGGTTTGAAACGCTTGAAAACATCGTATTTGCCGTAGATATGGTCGGCAATCATTTTGGTCTGCTTGGTTTTGCTCATGGACTGCATGGCGCTTTTCAAAGCGTTGCCCAATGCGGTTTCGTTGCTCATGCGGTACTTCCTTTGGTTCGGGTTTGCGGGTTTGGTACCGGCATCAGGCCGGCAGAAATTCTTTTCAGGCTGCTTTCCAGCAGGGCTTCGTCGTCGATATTGGTAATAACGGCCTGCCCCAGGCGCTCAAGCGTGATAAAGCGCATGCGGCCGTTTTGCACTTTTTGTCGTGGCGGATATGGGGAGAGCCAGCGCTCGAAAGCGAATACCGGCGGACGGTCGGGTAGGCCGGTACAGTCTGAACAGGGGCCGCCACCCGTTCTGGTATCTTCTGCTTTCAGGCTGCCTAAACGCTCGGACAAACAGCAGGCGGCAACGGTACCGGCAGCCACGGCTTCGCCATGCAGCCACACGCCGTAGCCCATCTCGGCTTCGATGGCATGGCCGAAAGTGTGCCCTCAAATTCAAAAGCGCCCGCCTGCCCTGCTCGGTTTCATCTTCGGCAACAATGTCGGCCTTCATCTGGCAGCAATGGGCAACGGCCTGCGCCAGCAGTTCTTTATCGCGCTGCATCAGAGCGGGCATATGGGCTTCCAGCCACACCAAAAACTGCTCGTCGCCCAATAAGGCGTATTTGATCACTTCTGCCATGCCGGCGGAAAACTCGCGCGGCGGTAAAGTATCAAGCACATCCAAATCGGCGATGACCAGCTGCGGCTGGTAAAAAGCGCCGATCATGTTTTTTTGCCTAAGGGTGGTTGATGGCTGTTTTACCGCCCACCGAAGAATCGACCTGGCTCAGCAAAGTGGTCGGAATCTGGATAAAGGGCATGCCGCGCTGGTAGGTGGCGGCGGCGAAACCGGAAATATCACCCACCACGCCGCCGCCCAGCGCAATCAGCGTGGTCGAGCGTTCGGCATGATGCTCCAGCAGTTCGTCATAAATCTGGTTGAGCGACTGGTGGTTTTTGTATTGTTCGCCATCGGGCAAAATAATTGAAAAATTCAACTCCCGCCTGCTCCAGCATATTTTCGACGGTTCTGAGATACAGCTTAGCCACCGTGGTATTGGTAACAATTGCTGCTTTCTTGCCAAGATGCGGACGGATAATGTCGGATCTTTGAATCATCCGCCTGGCAATGCGGATGGGATAAGAATGTGATGATGTAGCGACAACAACGGTTTTTCATGGTGATATAAAAAGAGAACTAACTGGAAAAATACTTAGCGGATGGCTTCCATTATTTGCTGCAGTGCCTGCGGCATGGTTGCGCTGTCCGGCTTCGATAACAAAAATCTGCCGTTTCGCGGTACAAACCATCACGCTGCGCATAAAGGGCATTTAATTTTTCCAGGGGGTTTTTCCCACCCGCAGCAAAGGGCGGTTTTTATCATAGCGGACACGCTCGAATAATACTTCAGGCTGCGTATGCAGATAGATTACCGTGCCATTCCTTTTTAAACATTGCTGGTTTTTCTTCTCTTAGCACACTCGCCACCGCCAGTAGCCAAAAACGATTTTGGATAAGGCACACAAATCTCGGATAACTGCAGCTTCACCGCATGACGAAAACCATCTTCTCCCTCAAGCTCGAAGATGGTTGGTATCGAAACGCCGGTGCGCTCGCAAATTACGGCATCGCTGTCATAAAAAGTATAGTCCAGTTGTTTCCGCCAATTGCCGACCCAAAGTGGTCTTTCCTGCTCCCATCAATCCGATGAGAAAATTGCCTGCTATGTTTTTCCATAGCAGGCATTTTAACCTATCAAATAAGGTTACAGTCAGTTTTTAGTAGCGCAATACGCTGGTTTCGCCACCCATAATACGCGGGGTAATGAAGAACAGCAGCTCGTTACGCTCATGCTTTGCGACCGCGTGATTTGAACAGATTACCCAATACCGGCAGGGTCACCCAATACCGGAACTTTTTCTTACGGTATTAGCAAAAGTTTCTGATAAACACCACCTACTACCAAGGTACCGCCATCTTCAATCATGGCTTGGGTTTTCACCTGCTTGGTAGAAAGAGCCGGTTCACCATCAATATTGGTGTAGTTGGCAGCAATGTCATCTTTTGTTAATTGTAATATCCAAGATTACTTTGTTGTCCGAGTAATGCGTGGAGTAACTTTCAGACTTAATACGGCATCTTTAAAGTCTGTTTTATAAGCACCGCTACCATCTCTGGTCTGATAAGGAATTTGGAAACCTTGTTTGATTTCAGCTTCTTTTACGGTCTTGAGTCAGAACACGCGGATTAGAAATCACTTTAGTGCGGTTCTCAGTTTCCAAAGCAGAAATTTCCAAGCCCAGCGCACCTGAAGAGAATGCACGAACTAGAGCAATGGAATTCACTGCGGCAGTTGCCGGCAAGTTCACGTTAGGTCCAGCCAAAAACGCTACCTTGACCAATCGTATCACTCAAAGAAGAGCCGAAAGAGGTACGACCACGCGAGCCATTAACACCAAATTTAACACTCCAAATCACGAGATACACCATCGGCAGCTTCAACGATACGAGCCTCGAACCATAACCTGCTTAGCAGGAACATCCAACTCCGCAATTAAACGTTGAAACTTTTTCAATTACCAACTGGTTTGTCAGTAATAATCAAAGTATTGGTTGAAGGATCAAGTAGAGCACTACCTCTCTCGCTCAAAAATTGTATTTTGCGTATTAGTAGATGAGTTATTATCTTCAATTTTCAGAATTTTCTTAAACTCATCAACATTTTTATATTTCAACTGAAAACTCTGAGTGATTAAAGGTCGCAATTTCTCCAATTTTTGCTGTGCAGCCAAGGCATCTTCTGTTTTCTTATCAATCTCTTCATTTGGTAACACATTGATGATATTACCATGCTGGCTTTTTACCCAAATTACGCGCATCGAGAACCAAATCCAAAGCCTGATCCCAAGGTACATCACGCAAAGACAGCGTAATTTTACCCTGAACTGTATCACTGGCTACGATATTCATACTCGGACTCTTTTGCCAAAATTTGCAATACAGTACGTACATCTACATTTTGGAAGTCAAGGGAAATACGCTTACCTTTATAGGATTTAGCAGCTTTTCGACTAATCTGAGCGGTAGTAACATTACGCACAGGAGTAATCTGCACCACGTTACGACCATTTGATTGGGTAATCTTATGCTCCCAATTCCCCTGGTTACGGATAGTAATCTGGGTATCGTTACCCAGACGTTTAACATTTACATCACGAACCGGGGTAGAAAAGTCCGTTACATCAAAAGTCCTTTGATCCTTAGCAGCCAAAGGATAATTTTTCAAAGTAATAACCAAGCGGTCATTCTGTACCTTTACTTTAGGCTGACCGGGATATCCAGATGAATATTCCACGATACCAGAATTATGCTTGCCTTTTTGAAGTCAATATTTACAGCAGAGCTGTTACCAGTATAAAACCGGCTCAGACTGCTGGGCAGGAGCAGCTGCTCTGTTGACTGCAGTATTGGTTACGGGAGCCCTCATTAACATAAATCCAAACTTCATTCCCTTTCACTTGGGCATTATATTGTCCGTCTTGTGAAAGAGTAAAGCAGAACCCGAGCATTGCTGTTTCTTGAGCCGCAGCCAATTGGCGCAGGAAAGTATCGTTAAACGATTGTGAAGGCTGAGCCAATTGGATGCCTGTAGCAGGGAAATCCAACGCAATACGAGAAGGGTTACTGGTAACAAATCCTGTAGGCTCAACAGCACCGCTATCAAATTTAACCTTAATGACTCGTTGCTGGTTCGGCAGCACAGAGGCATTGATACCAACAATATTACCTGCATTTGATACTTGGAACATCACTCCCAAAAGCAGCAGCAGACAACAATTTAATTGCATTCGTTTTCATAATTATTCAACCCTAACTTTATCAAATTTAAACTTCTTTACTTGGTAGCTTGGTTACTACTTTGTGCATCACCCGTACTCAGCAGTAACTCCAGCTGGACGGTTTACCCAATTACCAAATGTATCCTCGACGACCTCGACAATATCGATTTTATCAGGGCGTGATTCTCGAAACTCTGCCAAAATTTTTGTCCGAGATGCTTACCTGGGGTTACCGTATAAACATGCCCATCAACTTCTATCAAAGCAGACAATGATCTGGCAGTGCCGATAGACCCCACATACTTAAGGTTTTCCAAGCTGCAGTTTTCAAGCAGCTCTTTTAGGTCGATTTAAATCTGGCGCATTACTATTTTTGGTAGCTGCCTTCATCCTCTGCACAGAGTACGCATTCGGGCCAGAGAATTGCGGAGGGAAATATGTAACACGCTCTACTGGCGCAACTGGCTCTGGAGGACGAATTTTTAGATTTTGCCTCTTGTCTGGTCTGCTGCATCCATGAATTTAAATCATCGTGCTCACCCGAACAAGCAGACAATATAAACAAAGATGCCAATAACAATCTGACTTTCATTATGTTTCCTATCTTACTTGATCAAATTTATTGAACGGATGATGCAGCCACACCACTAGCAACATCAGAGGCGGTCTCAGAAACATCCAATGCCTTATAAGTGTTTGCTAAAGCATAGAAAGACAACTTTCCTTTGTTCTTTTCATCATTACTACTCAAAGTAATATTAGACAAAGTAACAATCCTAGAAACATGTCCTACGTCTCGTGCAAATTGAGCGATCTGGTCGTAGCTACCAGTTACCGAAATAGAAAATGGCAGTCTTTGGATTGGTCCATCAGTATCAGGAGCCTGCGGCGTAACCTTATCCATTACCAAACCATTCTTAGACGCAGCCTGATGTAACTCCTGAATCAGATTGGGCACTTCTGCATTTGTCGGCAATTGTTTCAACAATACCGCAATTGCTTTTTCCAACTCTTCCAGCTCTCATTTTCAGGTTATCCAGATTAGCAGCTTTTTAGGGCTTTAGTTTCATACTCTTGCCGCAATTCAACTTCTTTTGGCACTAGCAGTCTGATATTCTTCCCACTGATCTTTAAATACAACCAACAACCCAGCACAAGCAAAAACGACTATTAAAAACAAGAGCAAATAAAATTTGGGTTGGTTTATTTTGCAAATGCAATCTATTGATATCAAAACCTTTACTCATCATTGACCCCCTACTGTTGATGCTTCAGCTGCAGACGCAGGACTCGAAGCGGGCAAAGTCGCCTGATCATTATTACTCTAATAATCTGATTCTCAACCAAAACAGACTTCAAAGTGAATTTCTGTCCATCATCGCTTTTCTCAATTCCAACCAATTCCGGCTGTTCAAAAACACCAGTACTAGGCAGTGCATTCATAAACATGGCAACTTTTATTATCGCTTATTGCCTTTCCGATCAGAATATATTCTTTGCTTAACTGGACCGTTATTGCTGTCGCCACCTTTCAATTCCGTTAGATAAGCACCATCGGGAACCAATTGGTTTACGCTGTCAATAACTACGCGCACCCTCAAACCGCTTATTGTCTAATTCTCAACCTTTTGCTTTACGCTGAAGGAAATTATTCTTGATTTCGGTTAGCCTATTAATTTCCTCGATTTCTATTCTAAGGCTTGGATACCGGTTGTTAAGGTCTCGTTCCGATTGTTTTGATCGGAGATCATGGCAGTAAGCCCCAAGTAACTCAAGACACAAAGAGCTCACACTCTATGATGCCGGCCAAAACCATAAGGCTTTTGAAATTGTTTCTTCTGTTTCTGCTCCTTCAGCTCTCTATACGGAAGCAGATTAATTTCAATCAGTTTCATTTAGTACCAACCCCCTCAACGCCAAACCAAATGCTTTTTGTTAGTGAATTCTTTCATCGCTAGCAAATTGGGCACCATCTTTAATTTTTGCTTATTGCAAATGAAATCGGAGCAATCTGCTGAGTCATTACGCCTGTTTGGGCATATACCGATTCAGTTAGACCTGACTGCGGAATACATCCGCTACCACTAATGAAAAATCTGTTTTATGACCTCAGACTGGCTAACATTTCGCGTTGCAAAGAAGAACTGCATGGTACGTTGCACTTCTTGAGCAATTTGCATATTAAAGTTATCCATTACGGAAACTTGATAATCTGCAGGACGATTTCTACCGGACAGAGCCATATTTAACGCTTCAGACTCACTTACCTGATAAGTCCGTTGAATCAGTTGCAAAAAGCTGTTCCAAACCAAAGTTCATTTCATGTTTATAAAGAATTTGGCCATTCTCCATAATCAAGGCTTTGGTGTTAACGTCACCTACGTCAAACAATGCAATTCTTTCATGAGCAAACCTCCCGAATCAATAGAGTCTGCATAAGAAAAAGCATTAGCGATTGCAAACAGATCCACATCGACGTTAATAGCTGTCAGACCAATTTCATCCAGCAAATCGGAATAACGGTTCACATCATCCGTTTTGGCAGCCACCATCAATACGCTCTGCTCACCACTTCGGCCGTCTTGCGAAAGAACCTGCCAGTCGTAATTCATCTCATCCAAAGCGCCAATACGGGAAACCTCAGCTTCAATCAGATTCTGTAAAGAGATATCGCCGTCATTCGGATTAAAAACGGATACCTTCATCAATAGTAACCGCGCCTGCGGGTAAAGCTAGGGTTAACCCGCTTACAGCTCGTTTTCAACTTGTTGTAACATTGTTGCAAGTGAGCGACAAGCTGATCAAAATCAACTATCTCGTTACCGCTGACAACATTTGCCGGCAACCGCACAATCGCATACTTATCCACTTGGCTTGTCCCTGCTCCCTCACCCTGAGAGCTGCACCATCCTAACGGCTCCCCTGATCGATGTCCAAGCCGATAACAGTACGACCAGACAAGCTGGATGTATTGTTACTGCTTGTATTTTTGATTTTTTCATACGCATGATTTTTAAATCCTTACCGCTTGCTAAAAACATTTATAATAGCTGGCTGAAATTCCCGTCTAATCCGGAAATAACAAAACAGCATGAGTTATTTTACTTTTATTTTTAAAAATAGAGATATCCCTTTCTTAACTTTTTACCGACAATCATGATTAAAAAAACTGATTACTACCCTACTCGGTCTGACCTTCGGTCTATTTTTATTTGCCGTTGGTTTGTTAACCGTAGCCGTACTGGTAACTTATTCCAAAACTGCCTGCATTAGATGCAGTTAAACACTATCAGCCCAAGGAGCCACTGACTATTTATTCAGCAGATGGAGTGGTCATCGGCACCTATGGCGACGAGCGTCGCGCCTTTACAACAATTGACCAGTTCCCAAAAAAATTTTGACGAATGCCGTGATTGCAGCGGAAGACAAACGCTTTACGAACACTGGGGTGTGGACTTAACCGGTACTGCGCGCGCTGCGTTGAATAACATCAGAGGCGGCAACCGCCAGGGTGCCAGTACGATTACCCAGCAGGTTGCCCGAAACTTCTATCTCACCAACGAACGTACGCTGACACGAAAAATTCAACGAAGCGCTTCTGGCTTACAAAATCGAGAAAGAACCTGACCAAAGACCAGATTCTCGAGCTTTACTTCAACCAGATTTATCTCGGCCAGCGCGCCTATGGTTTTTGCCGCCGCGGCCAGAATCTATTTCAACAAACCGGTACAGGATCTGACGCTGGGCGAAGCCACCATTTTTGGCCGGCCTGCCCAAAGCGCCCTCATCCTTTAATCCGATTGTGAATCCCGAGCGTGCCAAACTGCGCCAGAAATACATTCTCGACAATATGGTCGAACTCAACATGATTACGCCGGCCCAGCGGGAAGCGGCTTTTGCGCGAAGAGCTGCACTATGAGCGCTACCGCATGGCAATCGACCAAAACTCGCTGTATGTAGCCGAAATGGCGCGGCAAAACCTTTACGACCGTTACGGCGAAGACGCCTATACCCAAGGTTTCAAGGTATACACCACCGTTAGCATCGCCCACCAGAAAGCTGCCACCGCCGCGCTGCAGGGCAAGGCCCTGTCGAATTTCGACTCGCTACTGCGCTTACCGCGGTGCCGAGCAGCAGTTTGACCTGGCTGGCGTTCCCGCGGAAGAGCTGGACGACGAAATCGAACAGTATCTGGAAAAACACCCATACCGTTGAAGGCATGATCCCGGCGATTATTTCGCAGGCCGGCGGCAACGGCATTACCGTGCAGATGCAGGGGCGGCAGAAAAAGCCAAACTCAGCACCGCGGAAATGGGCACTGCCCGCGGTGCCGTCAACAGCAAAAACTCGGCGATCGCGCTCTTAAAAGTCGGCTCGCTGATCCGTGTGGCTAAAACCAAAACGGCCGCTTTTACCGTCGTGCAGCAGCCCTAATGTCCAAGGCGCTCTGGTATCGCTCGACGCCGAAACCGGCGCCATCCGCGCCATGGTCGGAGGCTACGACTACCACAGCCGCAGCTTCAACCGTGCCACCCAAAGCATCCGCCAGCCCGGTTCCACCTTCAAACCCTTCGTTTATTCCGCCGCCCTTTCCAAAGGCATGACCGCGGCAACGCTGGTCAACGACGCGCCGATCAACATCCGCGGCTGGCAGCCGAAAAACTCCGACGGCAGCTACGCCGGCATGATTACCCTGCGCCAGGCGCTGACCCGTTCCAAAAACACCGTATCGGTGCGCATTGCCCAAGCGATGGGTGTGGACTACACCCGCAACTACGCCATGCGCTTTGGCTTCAAATCCAACCAGCTGCCGACCACCCTTTCCATCGCCCTCGGCTCCGGCTCCGCCACCCCTGCAGATGGCCGAAGGCTACGCGGTATTCGCCAACGGCGGCTATAAGGTTTCCGGCCACGTTATCGACAAAATCTACGACAGCCAAGGCAATCTGCGCGCCGAAATGCACCCGCTGGTGGCCGGACAAAAACGCCCCGCAGGTTATCGACCCGCGTAACGCCCATGTGATGACCTCCATCCTGCGCGACGTCGTCCTGCACGGTACCGCCCGCCGCGCCACCGCGCTCGGCCGCAGCGACATCGCCGGCAAAACCGGTACCACCAACGACTTTAAAGACGCCTGGTTCGTCGGCTACACCCCCAAAAATCGTTACCGCCGTTTATATCGGCTACGACAAACCCGTCAATATGGGATCGCGGCGCCTTCGGCGGCACCCCTGGCGCTGCCGGTATGGGTGGATCTATATGCGTTTCGCCCTCAAAGGCAAGCCGGTAGAGCGCTTCAAAACACCTTCCGGCGTCGTCCAACGCGACGGCGAACTCTTCCTGCGCGAGCAGCAGAGCACCAGCAGCAGCGTAGCCCCTGGACAACAGCACGCCCAATCCGAAATGGTGCAGCCGCCCAAGCCGAAACCGGCAGTAATCGAAAACGACAGCGAAGAAAGCCTGCCCGCCCTGCCCGACACCACCGGCGAGCGCCCGCTGACTCCGCAAAAACCCCAAACGCGGCGGCGACGGCGGCGGCGACAGCATCGACGATTTGTTCTAAACATCTTTCGTCCGCACACAGGCAGCCTGAAAACTTTTTCAGGCTGCCTTTGATTCAAACGCCGCGCCCCGTTTGCCGGCACGCGCAAAGCGCCGCAGTTTCGCCCTCGCCCATATCCGCCGGACGGTTTTTCAGGCTGCCTTCAAGCAACAGGCAGCCTGAAAAACCGTCTGCCGTATCGACAGGCTATAATCCGCCCTTTTTCTCTCCCGCCCGCCATGAAACTTTCCGATTTCGACTTCCACCCTGCCCGAAGAGCTGATCGCCCAATCACCCGCCGCCGCAGCGCGGCGGCAGCCGTCTGCTCGCCGCCCCTGCCCGATACCCCGCTGCGGGATGGCGTGTTCGCCGACATCACCGATTACATCACCGCCGGCGACCTTCTGATATTCAATAACACCAAAGTCATCAAAGCCCGGCTGTTCGGCAGCAAAGAAAGCGGCGGCCGCATCGAAGCGCTGATCGAAAGAGTGCTCGACGAGCACACCGCGCTGGCGCACATCCGCGCGTCCAAACCGCCCAAACCCGGCACCCGCCTACTGTTTGACGGCGGCATCGAAGCCGTGATGCAGGAGCGCGCCCAAGAGCTGTTCCAAATCCGCTTTACCGGCAGCCTGAACGTTTACCAGCTGCTCGAAGAACACGGCTCGCCTGCCGCTGCCGCCCTATATCCGCCGCGAAGCCGGCGCCGACGACGAAGCGCGCTACCAAACCGTTCATGCCAAACACCAGGGCGCCGTCGCCGCCCCCACCGCCGGCCTGCACTTTACCGACGAAATCCTGCGCAAGCTGCGCGACAAAGGCGTGCGGTTTTGCCGAAATCACCCCTGCAGTGGGCGCCGGTACCTTCCAACCGGTGCGCGGGCGACGACATCGCCTACCACAAAATGCACAGCGAGCTTTACGAAGTGCCGCAAAGCGTGGTCGATGCCGTCGCCCAAACCCGCGAACGCGGCAGCCGCGTATGGGGCGGTCGGCACCACTTCGGTACGCGCGCTCTGAATCTGCCGCCCGTTCAGGCAGCCTGAAAGCCGGCGAAGGTGACACCGACATCTTCATCACCCCTGGCTACCGCTTCCGCGTACTGACCGCCTGATCACCAACTTCCACCTGCCCAAATCCACGCTGCTGATGTTGGTTTCCGCCTTTGCTGGCAGCAATCGCATCCGCGAAATCTACCGCCACGCCGTCGAGCAACGCTACCGCTTTTTTTCAGCTACGGCGACGCTATGCTGCTGGGCCTGGCGGATGAACCGCAAAAGGCAGCCTGAAAAACCATGAACCCGCTCAAAACCGCCGTCGTCGGCCACACCAATACCGGCAAAACCTCCCTGCTGCGCACCCTGCTGCGCGACGATGCTCTCGGCGGTGCAAAACGCCGCCGCCACCACCCGCCACGTTGAAGAAGCGGCTATCGGCGCCGGCGGCGAAAACCCTGCTGCTGCTCTCACGACACCCCCGGCCTGGAAGACGCCGGGCGGCCTGCTCGACTGGCTGGAAGAGCACACCCTCCTCTCGCGAAGAAGGCATCGACCGCATCCGCCGCTTTCGATTCGGAGCCGCCGCCGAAGCCTTTTCGCAGGAAGCCAGTGCTGCGCCAGCTGCTTACCAGCGACTCGCGGTTTATACGCTACTGACGCCCGCGAGCCGGTGCTGCCCAAATACCGCGACGAGCTCACCGTGCTCTCATGGTGCGCCAAACCGCTGATGCCGGTGTTCAACTTCACCCGCGGCAGCGACACCGACGCCTGGCGGCAGATGCTCGCCCGCCGCAACCCGCACGTCAGCAGCAGTTTTCGACACCGTTGCCTCTCGATTTCGAAGGCGAGATGCGGCTGTGGCAGAACCTGGCGACCATGCTGCCCGGCTGCGACAGTCTGAGCCGCCTGGCCGCCAGCCGCCGCGACGACTGGCAGGCGCTCGACCGCCAAGCGCGCCAAAGCATCGCCCTCGTTTTTATTGGACGCCGCCGCCTGCCGCCGCGTACTCGACGACCCGCTGCAGGCAGAAAGCGCGCAGGCGCAGATGCAGCAGCAGGTGCGCGACGGCGAAGCGGCGCTGCAGCGCGAGCTGCTCGACCTCTACCGCTTCTACCGCAGCCGCACCGACAGCAGCCACGCGCCGCTAAACGCCTTTCGCCGCGACCCTTTCGACAGCGAGCTGCTCAAAGAATACGGCATCCGCACCGGCACCGAGCCGCCGCCGGCGCCCTGATCGGCTTTGGGCGTCGATGCCCTCACTCGGCACCTCGCTGGGCATGGGCGCCGCCATCGGCGGGCTGATCGGCGGCGTACCGCCCAACTGGCAAACCCTGTCCGACAAAATCAGCGGCACCGAAACCCTGTATATCGACGCCGCTGCGCTCACCCTGCTCGCCGCCCGCAGCCTTGAGCTGCTGACGCAACCGCAGTCGCGGCTACCATGCCGGCAGCGGCGACATCCTGCTGGAAGGCGACCGCGCACCGTGGCAGCCTGAAAAACTGCCTGCGCCGCTACAGCGTGCCCGACGCCATCCCGAATGGTCATCCTGCAATCCCGAAGGCGACGTACCGCCCGTCCTCCCGCGCCGGCGCCTGCCGATCTGGCCGCCGTTTTGAAAAAACGCCGCAGCAGCCTGAAAAGCGCTTTCGCCATCTTGAGCGCGGCGGCGGCGCCGGAAACATCGAAACGCTGCCGAGTCTTTTAGCCAAAAGCAGCCTGAAAGCCGCTTTCAGGCTGCCGCTTTTCCCATCTTTTCAGGCAGCCTGAAAGGCTTTCGCCGCCGGCACCCCGCAACCATGATCGATCTGCACTGCCATTCCACCGTATCCGACGGCACCTCGAGCCGCAGGAAGTCGTCGTCTGACTGCCGCCAACGGCTGCCGCCTGCTGGCGCTCACCGACCACGACCACACCGGGCGGCATCGCCGCCGCCCGCGCCGAAGCCGCGCAACACGGCATCCGCCCAATCAGCGGCGTCGAAATCTCCACCAGCTGGCGCGGCAGCACCGTCCACATCGTCGGTCCTCGATTTCGACGAACACGACGCCAATCTGCAAAGCCTGCTTACCAGACTGCGCGGCGGTCGCGAAGAGCGCCTGCGCCAAATCGCCGCCAAGCTCGAGAAAAAGAGCATTTTCGGCGCCTACGAAGGCGCGCTGGCGCTCAGTTCCAGCCCGGAAACCGTGTCGCGCACCCATATCGCCGAGTTTCTGCGCCAGCAGGGCGTCGTCAGCCGCACCCAGCAGGCCTTCGACAAATATCTCGGCGAAGGCAAAGCCGCCTCATGTCCGCCACCAGTGGGCGGAACTGGCTGAAACCGCAGGCAATCATCGGTGCTGGCGGCATCGCGGTAATCGCCCACCCGATGCGCTACGGTTTTTCCGCCACCGCCAAACGCCGGCTGATCGAAGAATTCAAGGCCGAAGGCGGCCGCGCCATCGAAATTCACAGCGGCTGCTCGCCGATGAACGAGCGCATGAACCACGCCCCTGCTCGCCCGCCGCTACGGCCTGCTCGCCAGCAGCGGCAGCGATTTTCACCGCCCGCAGGGCTACGGCGGCACCCTCGGTGTACTGCCCGAGCTGCCGCCGACTGCGACCCGATCTGGCAACACCTGCGCCCGCCTTTCAGGCAGCCTGAAAACCATACGGCACAGTAAAGCCGTTTGTCGTAGCAAAAGCAGCCTGAAAGCCGTTTGGGGCGTTTTCAGGCTGCTTTTGATTTGCACACGGTCTGTTTTGTTTGTGCCCCAAGCAGCCTGAAAGGATTTCAGGCTGCTTTGCTGCGTTTTTGCCACAGGCGCGGGGCGTAGCGCTGCCCCTGCTGCCGCCTGCGGGCGCCTACACTGCGTAGAATGCGCCGCGCCGCCTTTGTTTCAGGGCTGCAGCGTGTCAGCCGAGCTACCGGCAGTTTTTATTTTCGACCAAGGAATCAGACATGAAAAAGTACTCGTATTGGTTTTGAGCGCCGGCCTTCGCCGCCGCTTTTGCCGGCAGCCCCGCTTTTACGTGCAAGGCGATGTCGGCTATGCCGGCGTGCACGCCAAAGAAGACGGCGAAAAATCTCTCCGAAAAAGGCTTCAGCCCGCGCATTTCCGGTGGTTGTGACTTCGGCAGCGTGCGCGTTGCCGCCGACTACACCCACTATAAAAACCTGAATGCCAGCGGCAGCGACGGCAACGAGCGCTACCACCTGCGTCTGAAAAACCGCAGTCTCGGCGTATCCGGCATCTATGATTTCGACATCGACGCGCCGGTCAAACCCTGGCGTCGGCGCCCGTTTGGCTCTGAACCGCATCTCTTCGACTACAGCGAATCCGCTCCCCGGCTATTCCTATAGCGATCACAACAGCAAAACCGCTGGCGTGGGCGCGATGGTCGGCGCCAGCTACAACGTCAGCGACAATATCGTTGTGGATGCTGGCTACCGCCGCAACTACTGGGGCAAATTCGACGGCGTCAAAGTCCGCCAGCAACGAATTGCACGGCGGCGTGCGTGAAGTTCTAAGCGCCTTAGTTTGAAAGCAGCCTGAAAAGCATTTTCTGCTTTTCAGGCTGCTGCGCCGGCGTTTGCCGCCGTTCAGGCTGCCGGATCGTTCTGCGGCGTCCACTGCCGGTAGCGCCACAGCATCGCGCCGCGGGCCAGCGCCAGCAGCACGGCGGTTTGCAAACACCGGCATAGCCCCCAGTTTTTGCGCCATACGCAGGGCGGCGAAACCGGCGGCGTAGCTGCCCACGAGTATCACCGAAAACTGCAGGCTGCTGTCGAGCGCGGCGGTTTGGCGCTCGGACTTGTCCACTCGTGCGCCAGCAGCACCGGCATCATCAGGGTGTAGGCCAGGCTCAGGGCGATGATTTGGGCGGCGGCAGCCAGCGGCAACCGTAGCGCCTGCGCCGGCAGGTCATCGACACCAGCAGCGGCAGCTGCAGCGCATACAGCACGAAAAACAGCCGCCGACGCGGGATGCGGCGCGAGCGCCCCGCCAGCGGGGTAACGATCAGGCAGGCGGCGGGAATGCCGATGCTGAGAATATTGGCGCTTTGCACCGGTGTAAAAACCGAAATCGGCAAGCATCGTGACAAAAGTCGCCGCGCAAAAAGCGTAAGGCAATGTGAGCAGAAACAGCAGCGCGCACCATTGCCAGCCGGTGTGCGGCTGGCGCCAGAACTTCCAAAACGTGCCGCCAGCGCCGTCAGCGCCCGCCGCCGCTGTGTCCGCCTGCCGGTTCGCGGTAGTGCAGCACACCAGCGCCAGCACCGCCAGCGTCAGCACCAGCATCAGTCGCAGGCAGCCTGAAAAACCGGCCAGCTGGGACACCCACGTCACCGCCGCGCCGCCGATTACTTTGCCTGTGCGCGGCTACCATGGTCTGCACCACGCCGCCGAAACCGCGCTCGCGCGGCGGCAGCAGCACCACGCAGCTCAAACCGAGCATGGCGCAGCCGTACACCGTGCCCGATGCAGCTCAGCACCACACACAGCACCAGCAGCAGCGGGAAGTTTTGGCGCACGTCATACGCCGCCATCAGCGCAAAGGCGGCTGGAGAGCGCCAGTGCCGCGCCCAGCAGCCACGGGCGAAAACGCCCGCCCGGCTGCGGCGGTCGTCCATCAGCGCGGCAAACAGCACTTTTGGCCGCTTCGATGCCGCCGATCAGCTGCACCCAACTGAGCTGCTTCAGGGTGTAGTCGCCGTGTTTGAGCACCGTCATCAGCGTGATCAGATAAAAGGCGACCAGCGTGAATTTTAGATGCTGCCCACTTTACCAGCAGCAGCCAGTCGCTGCGGGCAGGGCGCGCGGCGGGAGCGGATTCGGACATGGCTTCTCAGGTAAAAGGCAGCCTGAAACTTTCAGGTTGCTCTGTTTTTTTCGCCTTTCAGGCTGCCTGAAAGGCTTGTTTCAGGGCGGCTTCGGGCGCGTTCGAGTGCGGCGGTTTCGTCGGCTTCGACGATATAGTTCACCAGCGAAGGCGCGAGTTTGACGATCGCTCGCGCATCAGATCGTCGCGGCGGGTCGGGCTCGATCAGCAGCATGGCGATGCAGCGCGCCCCAACTGCGGCTGGCGGGCTTTTAATCCAGGCCAGATAGGTTTTCAGGTCGGCAATGCGCTGCTCGTCACTCTTTTGCAGGCGCATCGGTGCGCAGACGGTGGCAAACAGACTGTCTTGGTGCTTGTCCAACAGGACGTCGAACTCGGCCAGCCAGTCGGCAAAAATCGCGCACGGGAGTGAGATCGGTAAGTAAACCGTGCCTTGGCAGGGTTTTGACGGGGTGAAAAGGGCATATGGGTTTCTTGTGCGGGCTGGCGGTCGGGCAGGTTTCAGGCTGGTTTGGCTTTGAAGCTGTCTGCAACGCATCGGGTTGCTAGCGTCCCCTCCCGCCTGCGGGGAGGGCTAGGGTGGGGCGGTGGCTGCTGTGGAAACGTTCGCGGCTTCGGCGGCAAGCGCAGTCTCTGCGAACTGCCACCCTCTTCCCCAACCTCCCCGCGCTTAGGCGCAGGGAGGGAGTGCGACATAGGCGGTTCTCAGGCTGCTTTGGCTTTTTCTCAGGCTGCCCTGCCTGACTGGGTTTCAGGCAGCCTGAAAACGGCGGCTAAAAAACTTCACTTCCGTGCTGACGCCGATGCTGCGCGGGCGCTGGTAGAGCGCATCGAGGCGGTCGGCGGTGGAGATAAAGACCGGCGGCGGCTGTTGAAGACGTTGTCGGCATACAGCGAGACGCGACCGTGTTTAAAGCTTGTAGGCGGCGTAGAGGCTGGTTTGGCTGTAGGCGCCGATTTTGCCGCTTTCGGCGTTGTCGGCAGCGGAGCAGTAGCGGCCGGTGAAGCGCACGTCGCCGCCGACTTCCCAGCCGCTGATGCTGGTAGCTGGCGCCGAGGTTGGCGGTGTATTTGGGGGCGCGGCCGAGACAGGCCCTTCGATGCCGCTGCCGGGGTAGCGTTTGATTTTGCTGCAGCAGGGCCGAGCGCGGCGTGCAGTTTCAGGCCGTCCAGCGGCTGCCAGTCGGCGGAAAACTCGGCGCCGTGGGTGTGGACTTTGTCGGCGTTGCGGATCACGACCGAGTTGGGCTCGGAGATAAAACGGCAGCTGCACGTCTTTATATTGGTTGAAAAGACGTTGCTGCCGGAGTGTCAGCCGTTTGTCGGCGCTGCGCCAGCGGGCAAAACCCATCGAGATTGGTAACGTATTTCGGGTTTAGATATAGGTTTGGACCGGTCATTTAAGGTGATGCCGGCGCTGCTGGGTTAGTAAGCGCGCGCGCTCGACGGTGTTGAACTGATCGTTTTGACCGGTAGGCGATTTCGGCTTTGGGCAGAAACACGGTCTGGCCTTTGTCCAACCAGATGCAGGCGCCGCCGCGCCGCGGCGCTGATGGCTTTTCGTGTTCGATGCCGTCGGCCACTTTGCTTCAGCCGCCATTGCGGGCAAGGCGGATGTCGGTTTCGGCAAACAGGGCGGCGACGCGGTTTTGTCGTTGCGTTGTTGTGCATCGCCGACGGCGCGGATATCCACCCATTCGTCCTGCGTGCTGCGGAAGAAATACAGTCCCGCTAGGCCTTCAGGCTGCCTGAAGATGTTTCTCCAATGCAGGCTGGGTTCCCATTGATTTCGCGGCCTTTGAGTCCGCGGGCACGCCCTGCGGACGGATCACCATCGGCAGCAGTGCGCGCGCCGTTGGAAGCGGGTGATAGATTGTTTGTTTTCCAGACGCAGATTGTCGGCGGCCTGCCACGAAGTGTCCCAAATCACGGCGTTGGAGCCGGTTTTACGAATACCGGTCTTTTCCTTAAGGAAACGGCGGCTGGCGGTGTTGTTGAGAATTTCGTTCTGCGGCGCGCGCGAACGGATGTGATTGTAGGTCAGGCGGCTGTGGAATCGGATGCGCTACCGGGGCGTGCAGTTTCAGCCGCACATTGCGTTTTCCACGCGGCGCGGGTTGCCGGTGGGCTGTAGCGCACAAACGGCTCGTAGCTTGCGCTGCTGGCGCTCGGCGCTCAGGCGAAAGACAGATTGTCTTGCACAACCGGGCCCGGAAATGACGGCGGCGGCGTTGCGGGCTCTCTGGTTGCCCAATCCCAGCCGCAGCGCGCCTTCCCAATACGGCGTCGGGCTTTCGAGCGCATGCTTACTGCCCCAGCCACCGCGCGCGACGCGCACATTACTCTGCGGTCCCGCGCAGCACTTCCACCTGCTGCATATCCCACAGCGACTGCGCCGAAAGCGTATTCGTTATAGGTCGCCGAACGTCCGTCGATGGAAAGGTTCAAACGCGCCGCGTGCCGGCAAAAACGCTACCGCGCTGACAGCCGGCCCCGAGCCGTCCACACCGCGCACAGTGGGCAATCGTTGCTGCTGCCCAAATCGACGGTATTGACCGTCTGCTTGAGCACGTCGAGGCGGGAAAAGATTGTCGCACTGCCGCGGTCGATATCGGGCGTGGTAAACACGCGGCACTGGGTGGCGGTTTCAAACTGCTGCGGCGGGTGCGCCTCGCCCGAGACTACGATTTCCGGCACTCCTGCGTATCGCGCCGCCGGCGCACTCGCGGCATCGTCCGCCAGCGCCGGCAGCGCCGCAGACAGCGCCCCTACCATCAGTGACAAACGTTTCAAAGCAGCTGACATAGCGCTCTTCTGAAAATTTACAAATTAACACACACAAAAATTAAAATTATAGGACGGAGCCGGCGCCACGATGCGTTGATCTGCATTTTTAAACGCAAGGCAGCCTGAAAGCGCAGCTTCAACGAAGTTAAAACCCGTTTCCAGGCTGCCTTGCCACGTCCGCGCAAAACTGCTATAGCCCGCTATTTGCCCGCCCTGCCTCCACCATGCGACCGCAAACCGAGCAAACCTGAACTGCTGGCTCGACACCGCCCGCACCCTGTTTTCACGCGCACGGCTTTGCTGCCGTAACCGCGGACAAATCTGCCGCGCCGCCGCCGTCAGCCGCCCCACTTTCTACAAATACTACGCCGACAAAAACGAGCTGATCCGCAGCGTGTTCACCCGCCAGAAAGAGCAGGTGCGCCAGACGCTGCAGGCTCTGCCGAAAGCGGCGGCACGTTGGCGGCGATACTCGAGCGGCTTTTCACGCCTCTGCAACAGCAGTCGCGACTGAGCTGGTATTCCGAAGCGGTGCTGCGCGACATTCCCGCAGCCGTCGATCTGGAGCTGATCGCTTTTTCCGCGAGATGGAAAGAAGAAAAATACCGCTTTATGCGCGGCTTTTTCCACACCCTGCAACAGCGCGGCTCGATTGCCGCCCAACTGCCGGCCGAACTGATCGAACTCTATATCCGCGAAATGGACGCACTAATCCGCCACCCGCCCTTACCGCGCACACGCTTACGAAAGTCGCAGCAGCTGCGCCGCGACGTGCCGCATCTGCGCTTTACGGTTTGTCGCAGCACGGCGCAGTGGATGTTTTCAGCGCCGTTTTTACGAGAATGGCAGCCTGAAAACGCTTTGTGTTATTTGACAGGGGCAGTCGGAAAAACCGCCGCTTTTCACGGTTTTCAGGCTGCTTTTGCTAGGTGTATAGCCGGATTATGGCGGCAGGCAGCTCGAAGATTTCGCGCAGCAGGACTTTATGCGCGAAAGCCCAATGCGCCTTTGAGCGCGGTTTCGCGGTCGGCGCCTCGATGCCCAGATCGCTGAGCTGGCGGCAATTCGCGCCAGTGTTTGCGGCGCCGTCGGCATGCGGACCCGGAGGCGGGCGCCATGCTCGGCGTTGTAGCCCAGGTTTTCTGCGCGTCTTTAAACAAGAAGGCGGCGCGAGATTAGAGCCTTCGGCGCAGTAAAGCCAGCCCGCGTTCCATGCCTTTTGGGTTCGGGAATCGCGGTGTTGATGGCTTTTTCTCGCCGCTGATGTCTTCTATGTCCAGCAGCACGTCGTCGTAACGCGCCAGCTCGGCCAGGCCGGGGATTTTTCGTTGAGCGCGGGTCTTTGTAGATGTCGTCAACGATCTTTGTGGAACACCGCCCGCAGCTGCAAAAAGCGGATGTAGTTTTCGCGGGTATCGAAGGGTTTGACCGACATCACCAGGTTGTCCACGCTGTCGTGGTGGTGCGGCAGTTTTCTAGATAGAGGGCGAAAGGTCTGCTTCAGTTGTCATTGAAAACCTTTTTAATATCGGTTAGTTAATGTTTCAGGCAGCCTGAAACGCAAACGCGCCATGATACCCGATTTTGCATTTTTACGCTTCCTTTTACATGATTTTTCAGGCTGCCACCAGTTTGAACAGCATCTGGCTGGCAATCACAAACATCAGTATCCTGAGCGCGGCTTTCAGAACATCGGCCGGAAAGACGGTGGGCGGTAACGCACGCCCAGCGGGGCAAACAAAACGGTACACGCCGCCAGCGTACCACGGCGGGCAGGTAGAAGAGCCGACGCTGCTGGCAGGCAGATCGGCCAGCCCCAGCCGGAGAGAGAGCAGCCGATTGCGCCGGAGAGCGCCACTTTACCAGGCCAGGCCGGTGGAAGTGGCGGTGGCGCGCAAAACGGGAACATTGCAGTAGCATAAACGGCACCGACAGCGAGCCGCCACCGATGCCGACCCAGCTCGAAAGCACGCTGCGATGGCGGTAGCCGACGGCGCGCGTGCAGGCGCGACCGGGCATCCGGTTGGGCTTGGGTCTGAGGCGGCATCATCTGCAGCGACATCACCATAAAGAAACACAATAAAACACCAGCTCAGATGCCAGGCGGGAATATAGCGGGCGGCAGAGAACTGAGCATGCCGCTTTACCACCATCGCCGGGTGACATCCGCCGCAAAATGCGCCAGTCAATCGCACTGCGGCGGTGCTGCGCCAGCGCGCCGGAAAAGGTGAAACACCATCACCGCATAGGAAGCGCCGACCGCCAGATGCTGGCTGTGAGTGGTATCCGGCTGCTGTTTTGACCAGCAGCCACAGCACGATCGGCAATCAAACGTTGCCGCCCACGCCGAGCAGGCTTTACTATAGAAACCCTGCCGCCGCGCCCACGCGAACAGCGGCAAACATCCAAAGTCCATATCTCATTTCCGGCGGCGGCTTTTCAGGCTGCCTGCCGCATGCAAACCATCGGCGCCGCCCTACCCTGCGCGGGAAGCGGAAAGTGCCGATTATACGCCGACAACAAAATAGAGATAGCCGCCCGAGTACCAGGCGAACACCAGCGCAAACAGCAGGGCTGGCAATGATGCTGCCGCGCGGTTCGAATCGGATTGGGGATCGAGAAGCAACGGCGGCATTTTCGTCGTCTTCTTCGTCGGAGAAAGGATGCTCGTCACATCTTCAGTATCATTGTTATTGACTTTCAATCATAGGGTTGGATGATGTGTATTACAAAGAAGGTGCCTAATGCCAAACATAAATTTACGTTATGGCAATAATAGTTAAATTTCGCTAAATTGTAAAAGATTAATTTACACTATAAGCAACCGGCGCCAAGACAGCCTGAAAACGTTTTTGCTTTTGAGTGCTCTTAGCTGGTAGCCCCTGCGCTTGGGCCCCGCTTCTGGCAGCCGTTTGTGTAAAGTTTCAGGCAGCCTGAAACGGGTACGGAATGAAAAACCGCAGCGGCATGGTGCCGGCTGCGTAGTTTTCTCAGGCTACTTTTTATTTGCGGTTGCCCAGCTTCTGCCACAGGAAGGAGAAAGACAGGGCGTTCATATGGGCGCGCTGGCGGTTGCTTTACCGCGCTGCCGCGGGCCGCCTTCGACGTTTTCGTAATAGAGCGCGTTCTTGCCCGCCGTCCATTTTCGCCATCATCTGCGCGCGTACTGGGTGGACGCGGTCGTCGCGGGTGAGGTAAACAGCACCGCGGGTGTCGCCGCGTCAAACAGATGATAAGGCGAGAAGGTGCGATGTACGCCCATTCTTCCGGTTTGTCGGGATTGCCGTATTCCGCCATCCACGAAGCGCCGACTAAGAGTTTGTTAGAAGCGCTGCATATCCAGAAGCGGCACCTGAACCACCACCGCGCTGAACAGCTCGGGATACTGGGTGAGCATATTGCCGGTCAGCAAACCGCCGTTGCTGCCGCCCTGCGCGCCCAGATGCTCGGGCGAAGTGATTTTGCGCGCCACCAGATCGCGGGCGACGGCGGCAAAGTCTTCTAGGCTTTGTGGCGGTTTTCCTTAAGCGCAGCGCGGCTGACAGGCGGGGCCGTATTCGCCACCGCCGCGGATATTGGCCAGTTACAAAACGCCGTGGCGGCCGGTTTCGTCGGTGCGCTGCAGCCAGGCGCGGCCGATGCTGCCGGAATCATGCGGCGTGAGCGACACTTCAAAGCCGCCGTAGCCGTAAAGCAGGGTCGGGTTTTTGCCGTCGGCTTTAAGGTTTTTGTGGGCGACGACGAAATACGGAATGCGAGTGCCGTCTTTGCTGCGGACAAAATATTGCTTGGCGTGTAGTCGGCGGCGGGGAAGAAGCGGGGCGCTTTTGAGTTTTTCAGGCTGCCCGCCGGTTTTCGCCAGATACAGGGTATCAGGTTCGGTAAAGCTGCCGACGTTCATCCATGCCAACGTCGGACTCTTCGGCATCGACGGCGGCAACGCTGATTTTGCCGTTTTCAGGCAGCCCTGGATGGTGCTGCGTTTCAGCTTTTGCCTGCAGGCGTCAGCACTACCAGCCGGTTTTTCACGTCCTGCAGCAGATTGAGTACCAGGCGGTTTTTCGTCCACACCGCATCGTCGAGCGGGCATCGGTGTCGGCTCGAACAGCACGCTGATTTCGCGCTTACCCTGCATCCAGTTTTTAAAAATCGGCAATCAGATAGAGCCGGATTTGCTGGTTTTTCCCTGAAAATTCCAGTTCGCGCGGGCTTTAACATCGCCGCCATTGGCGTACCACGCTCTTTTCACCGAATCGCGCACGCCTTCGGATCTCTTAGCTGCCGCCGCCATGTCGCGTGATAGAGTTCGTCGCGGTAAAAGTCGATGGTGCGGCAATGAAATCGCGCTCATAGCCTTTGCAGTGGCTGCGCACGCCGCCAACCACTATATCGGTTTTCTCGCCGGCAAACACTTTTTCCGTTGCTGCTAAAGGCGCTGCGTTTCCACACGCGCACTTCGCGCGGGTAGCCCGAATCGGTCATGCCGCCGGCGCCGAAAATCGCGGAAACGCACACGCTGTCTTGGTCGATCCAGCCCAGCGAGCCTTTTGCTCGGGGCGGTAGCTGCCGCCAAAGCGCTTGCTTCCAAATCGAAATTGCGGGTAACGTCGGCATCCGAGCCGCCGCGCGACAGGCTGACCAGGCAGCGCCGGTAATCGGGTTTCAGGCAGTTTGCGCCGTGCCATACCCAGTTTTCCTTTTCCCTGGCGGTTTAGTTCGTCCACATCCAGCAGCACTTCCCATTTAGGCTGCGGCTTGCGGTGGCGTCAGTGGTGCGCCGCCGCACGCCGCGCTGGTGCTGCTGATCCGTCCAAAAGTTGTAGTAATAATTGCCGCGCTTGGCAACGTGCGGGATTTTGTCCCGCGAATCGAGCACCGCCAGAATATCGTTTTCAATCGCCTGAAACCGCGGCGACGACAGTTGTTTTTCCGCTGCTTCGTTGTGGCTGCGCACCCCATTGCAGCGCTTTTTCGCCGCCAACATCTTCCAGCCACAGGTGCGGGTCGTCCTGCGCGGCAGGTTTTCGCGGCGCGCCTGTACGGCGGCGGCCAATACGGCCAGGCTTACGGCGGATAAGGTCTTTGTCATCGTCCTCCAAATCATTGTGGGGGTCGGGGCGGCGAGTATAACAGTAAATTTTACCCGCCGCCGTTTCAGGCAGCCTGAGCCCGCACCGCAAAGCATGCTGCCTGATGCCGCTTTGCTATAATCGTTAAACTGTGCAAACCAAAACCTGAAAAGCAGCCTGAAACCGCCATGCCGCAAGCCGAAAACCCACCCTTTTCCGCCGCTTCTGCCGCCCGAGGCGCGCGTGATGCCGATGGGTACCTTCCCACCCAAAGCCGACAAACACGCGATGGCTTTTTCACCATCCCAATTTCCAAAACGATATGTGGCGGATTTTCGGCCTGGTGTTTTTCAACGACGCCGCCCATTTCCAAAAGCAGCCCAAAAGCCTTTGATGCTGACAAAAATCAAAGCCTTTTTGTACGCGCGCGGCATCGCATCCCGCCCCCACCGTGAGTCAAAGCCGCGCGAGCGCGACAACGCCGCCGACCAGTTTCTCAATCGTGGAGCTGGTCGATCTGACGCCGTGCTGGCGCAGATGCCTGACTGCCGCGCTATCGGCGCCACCCCGCGGCAAAAGGGCAGGAAACATTGGTATCAATGCTGCCGCAGAAAACCACCGCGCCCAAAACCGCGAAACCATCGCCTTTCCCTACGCTTACCGCGAACTGCCGCTCACCCGCCTGCCCTCCACCTCCCGCGCCTACCCGCTGGCTTTGGAAAAAGAAAGCCGCCGCCATCGCGCATCAGGCTGCCGGATTGGCGGATTAAAGTTTTCAGGCTGCCTTCATCCCACACACGCAGAATCCAATATGCAAAAACTACCAAGCACCAAACGAACAAGCGTTTTTCGGCGAACACGGCGGGCTTTATGTTTCGAAACCCTGATTCCCGCCCCTGAAAGAACTGGCTATGCGTCACTGCCAAGCTCAAAAACGATCCCGCGTTTTGGCGGAATTCCATCAGGATTTGCGGCACTACGTCGGCCGCCCCAGCCCTGTTTACCACGCCGAACGCCTGTCCGAGCACTTGGCGGCGCGCAAATCTGGCTCAAAACGCGAAGACCTGAACCACACCGCGCCCACAAAATCAACACACACCATCGGACACGCTCGCCCGCCGCATGGGCAAAAGCGCGTATTGCCGAGACCGCGCCGGACAACACGGCGTCGCCAGCGCCACCGTCGCCGCCCGCTTCGCGGCATGGAACGCCATGTTTACATGGGCGCCGACGACATCATCCGCCGCCCCAACGTCTTCGCATGAAACTTTGGGCGCCAACGCCATGCGTAGAAAGCGCACGCACGCTCAAAGACGCGATGAACGAAGCATGCGCGAATGGGTCGCCCGCGTGACGACACACCTTTTTACATCATCGGCACCGCCGCCGGCCCCGCGCCGTATCCCGAAAATGGTGCGCGATTTCCAATGCGTGATCGGCAACGAAGCCAGCGCAGATGCAGGAAGCCATCGGACGCCAACCCGATGTTGCCGTCGCTCGCGTCGGCGGCGTCTCAACGCCATCGTGGCTGTTCCACTCTATCGCCGAAACGCAAACCCGCCTGGTCGGCGTGGAAGCGGGCGGTTTGGGCGTCGATACCAAAACCATGCCGCGCCGATTACCAGCCGCGCCCCCATCGGCGGTGCGTGACGGCTTTCGCAGCTATTTGATGCGACGACAACGGCAACTCGGCACCCACTCTGTTTCCGCAGGCTTAGACTACCCCGGCATCGGGCCCCGAACACAGCCATCTGCACGACATCAAACGCGTGGAATACACCGCCGCCAACGACGATGCCGCCCTTGAAGCCTTTTGATCTGCTCTGCCGATACGAAGCGCATCATCCCCGCACTGGAAAGCTCGCACGCGCTGGCCTCGGTGGAAAACGCGCCGAAAATGGGCAAAGACCGCGATTTCTGGTCAATCTCGACGCGGCGACAAGGACATCAACACCGTGCACTAAACTGAAAGGGATTGAGCTTTTAACTTCGGCAAAAAGGCAGTCTGAAACGTATAAAACCGCGTTTCAGGCTGCTCAACATTAAGGAGCACCATACGATGACAACATGGCACACCACCTACCGCGACAACCACCTGCTCTTAAACGCGTGCATATCGGTTGGGCAATTTTTACACGCTGTTTCGCTGCTTACGCTGTTGCTGATGCAAAAACGCCGGCAATGCTCCCGCGCAATTTTCGTGATCATGGTGCGTTTCCATTTGCCTCGCACGCGCTGCTGGCTTACGGTGTGGCGCATACGAATGGTCGCGCAAGGTTTCTGAGATTGTCTTGCCATTATGCTGCTGGGCTTTCCCATCGGCACATGGCTGGCGCTACTTTTTCCTTCCCAAAACGCGAGTGGCAGATCTCGATCAAACCAAGGCAGCCTGAAAGTTTGAGCAGCATAAAAGGCAGCCTCGCAAAAACCGAAAACCGCTTTTCAGCGCCTCTGGTTTTGATACGCAGCGGTTTAGTTGGTGCGTTTGCCGCCGATGCCGATACTGTGGGAAGTGTTCTGGTTAAGATCCCGTATGTTCACACGGCTCGGCAACTTCATCGGCTTTGGGGCCGAAAAAGATTCAGATGATATTCGCCGCGGTTGTTGCCGTTTATCTTGGCATCGCCCGAAAGGCCGTAATAATTGCTGGAACGTTTGGTCAGATCAGCCTGAGCCAACTCGATGGTTTGCTTGTGAAACTCACCTTCGCTGCCGGTAATCGTGCCGAGCCGGTATTGTTGCCAAAATTGATGTTGTAGTTCAAACGACCTTGGTTATCCTGACCGGCAAAAAGCAATGCCCTGGTAATTGACAATGCTGCTGGCTTCGGCTGCTTTGGTAAAGCGGCTTTGCACGACTCAACCGTGGAATAAGGGTTAAAGTTTTTGACTTTCTCCCAGTAGTGCCATCAAAACGTTTTGATACGTTTGCCAACCACTGCGGAATAGCTCAGTTTGTAAATATCCAACCCGCCGCTTTCCACTTTCGCTTATTGGCATTGAGCAAATCAAAACCCAAAGAAGTAATTTTGTTTTGCTTTTGTGGCTGATATCGAATTTGTCGTTTGCGTTATAAGACTTGGTTCCGCTTTTTCCGGCATCGTGGATCCTGATGGTTTCCTTATCCTCTCAATAATGGCACTGCCATTATCGCCGCCCAAATTCACCGTGGCATAACCGCCCGGTTTTCGATCGAAACGGGCTAAGCAAAGCACCGCCCAAACCTCTGCCCGCGCCGCTTTGCAGGCACTCAGAACCAAAGCAACAGCAATCATGCCGAGCGTGAGACTGGTTTTCATCGAAAACTCCTTTCAATAAACGACGCATAACGCACTATAGCATAACGAGCGCATGATATCATGACCCAGGTCATTCATACTAGCAAGCGCAAACTTATTGCTCAAAAAGAATCTCGTCTGCGCTAATAAAGTGCCAACCGGCTATTTCTGACGGCGCATATGTAATTACAGTGCCGTTTTCAGGCTGCCTGAAAACGGGGGCTTATCTGCCAACACGCTTTTAACCATCACGAAGCGCTTGGTGGCGGGGCTCCGCCATCTTGCGGCCAGCTCACGCAAGGCCAGCGCGCGGGTGGCTGATTTCGTTTTTGCGCTCTGCCGCCAATTCCGCTGCCGTGCAGCCGTATTGCGGCAGGTAAAATGCGGGTCGTAACCAAATCCGCCCGCACCCGCCGGCTGCTGCTGCCACACGCCGTGCCACAAACCCTCGGCAATCAGCGGCTGAGCGTCATCGGCATGGCGCACCAGCACCAGCAGGCAGACGTAATAACAGCGCCTATCGTCCTGCCCCGCCATTTCGGCCGACAATTTGGCATTATTGGCCGCATCGGATTTCGCCTCGCCCGCATAACGCGCCGAGCGCACCCCGGGCGCCCCGGCCCAGCCGGCAGACAGATGCTGTCGTCCGCCAGCGCCGGCAGGCGCGCTGATGCGCGCCGCACGCCGCTCGCCTTTGCCAGCGTTTCTGACAAAAAGTGTAAGGCTCGGGGCAATCCGGCACCGCAAACTGCGACTGCGGCAGCACTTCGATGCCCTGTCCGGCAAACAAAGCGGAAAACTCACGCAGCTTGCCCGCGTTGTTACTGGACAAACCGATTTTGGAAAACATGGTCTCTTCAATCTGATTTTCAGGCAGCCTGAAACCGTTTTCAGGCTGCTTTGGTGTCGATTTGCCCAATACGGAAAACGGCATTGTAGCGCGCCGGCCCAGCGCCCCAAAGCGCTGCCGCCACAAAGCGCCTGACGGTTGGCAAAAGCCGCCGCCCTTCCGGAGCAATCCCGCCGCTTTTCACAGCGGACGTGGCGAATTGGTAGACGCACCAGATTTAGGCTCTGGCGCCGAGAGGTGTGAGAGTTCGAGTTCTCCGTCCGCACCAAACAATTTATATTTATCAAATATTTAGATAACGCTGGTGCAACTGTGGTGCAAATCACATCATCGGCGTTTTTTCTTTTGGCGGTTTAGCCATTACTATCACCTCCTCCTCCACCACGCTTCTTGGATACGGCAATTCTGGCGGGGAAATCGGGGCGTGGGCGAAGCGTTCTACGTCCGCTCACGGCGAGCATATCCGCGCATTGTTGCGGGTCTATATCTGCATTCATTTCAATCTCCTAAATCTATTGTTTGCCGCTTTGCGGATTAGGTTATTCCGATTCCGTCTGTCGCCCTGTAGCTCAAGGCGAGCAGGCGGAGGGGCTTCTTGTATCATTCCACATCTCCCACGGCAGATCGCATTCAACGCGTCGGCATGGGCTTGGGCGGCGTCGTAGGACAAAATGGCATAAATTACCAGCCAATCTATCGTTATCATCCTACTGTTACACCCGATGTATCGGAGAAAGGTGAAATTCTGCGTTTCCATACTCAGCGGTTACATAATAATACGCGTCTACGTATCCTAACGGCTGTTCAACCGCTCGGAACCCGCGCCGTCCGACACGGATTATTTGTTGCTTGCGGCGGTACTTCATATTAACTTCCCAGACGGGGGATTCGAACACGATACTACGACTTATCATCAAACCACCCCCACCGCCCCACGGTCTATCCGTCTCCATTGCATCTGCGTATTGCGTACATCAGGGCTGCGTGTTTCGGAGGTGCTGTCATTTCCTTTTTATGGATTGGTTGAATCGGTTATTTTCGTGCTGGATTCTCTTGCCGATAAACTCATCACGGGACGACCATACTGTTCCCCAATGGCTTTGTAACGCAGGCTGTCCGACAGTCGGCGGCAGGTTTGCCGCGCCACGATTAGCGCGTGTGGTTGTCGGGGAAGCCTTTGCAGGCGTTCGCATTCGAGCGTCAGCCGGCGGCGGTCAGGTCGTGCTGTACGGCGGGCGGTCGGATGCGGTCAGAGTGTAGGCGGTTGGCGATACGCCCAGGCCGCTGCCGCCGTTTTTGGTTGCCGTTCGATCGCGTTGCCGGCGATGCAGTGGGCGACAATCAGCGTTTCGCTGCCACCCGCGCCGCCACCGGAGGCGTTCGACAGCCGGCGGCGTTTCGTTCGGCGAATGTTCCAAAGCTGCTTTCAACGTAGGCGGCAGGGTTTTGCCCTGCATCTGCGCCCGCCGCAGGATGCATGGCCCCTGCCGCTCAAAAGTATTGCGGCGGGGTCGACGCTCAGCACCTGCGACAAGGAAGACGCGGCGGCGGCGTTAGAGACCTGAAATGTTGTGCGTCAAGCGATGCGCCAGGCGATGCGGCGCGTGGGTCCAAACACAAACCAGCGCCCGTCCATTTTTCCTGCCGGTTCGAGTGCCGTGTTCGCTTACCAGTCCGCCCAAAAGGCAACTGAAGGCAAGTTGTCTCGGGTGTTGAGTACGCCGGGGACGTTTTCCCCACACAAGGATGCAGGGCGGCTTTTCCTGGCGTGCGCGTGCGAATAAAGCCAACGTCACTCGAGTATCCTTAATCATCACAAGGGTCAGGTTGCCGCGTTTCGTCTTTCAGGGCGTTGCCGCGCAGTCCGGCAGGACGCTGAAGGCTTGGCACGGGGTGCCGCCGCCAACCAGAATACGCTCTGATTTCGCCAGAGAATGCGACCGACTGAGCTTTTGCTCGTCGCCGTGGTTGACGTGCGACCAGCGGTGCCAGCACGTGGCGCATGGAAATGGCTCGATTTCGGCGTGAACCATGCGGTAGACCATCCGAGCGGCTCCTCCTTGTAGGCGGAGCGATGCGGCTTTCTGATACTCGCCGTGCACAGGCCGCCGCAGCGCATTTCAGGCATCCTTTTCCTGTGTCCCGCAGTTTTCTTTATCCAACTGCATGGCTGCATCAATTGCATCACGCAGGCTGTCCAAATGCTGCTCACGCGCACTCGGTGGTAGGTAATAAACGTTGCTGATTTCGTTTGCGGGTCTCGCCAGCCAGTCCAGCCGCGCGGTGTCGGATGGGGGATGAGCGTAACGTGCTTTTTCCTGAGCATCGTAAAGGCTGCCGTCTTCTGTGGCTAGGTACAGGAGGCCAACACCACGAAGATAAAACAACCCATTTCCTTTCTTCGTTTCGTACGCGGTCGCCAAATTTAAATTGCTGTGTCATTTGTCTTTCACTTCCGTATAATCCGCCGGCGTGATAATCCCGTTTCTTCCGGAAAACCCGCCATGTTTGTTCATTACCTCGCCAACGACGGTAATTCGCCATTGCGCAGTTCTGCGCGTTGCAACATGACTTTCACTTTTTACATTGCCGTTTTTTATTGGTAAGTATGGTTTTCACGGAACTCCAACCTGTTTTCTTCTTCAAAAATCTGCGTCGCTGATTTCCAGCAGCGCGCATTCTTTTTGCGATATAGTTTCTTTCAGGTATTTGATTTTCGGCTTCTAAGTTGTTAGAAGTGACTTTCTTTGAAATCAACAATTTTGATTCATAATTTGCTTCCTAAA
>BNJT01000321.1_pt1 | contig 93211 bp, 102 predicted proteins | sample 8540491 | NCBI WGS metagenome assembly BNJT01 (sample SAMD00202455, study PRJDB9452) | human saliva metagenome | host: Homo sapiens | reverse complement strand
AAATATTATTTACATCCTAATTGTAACATAAAAACCAGTCCAAATGGACTGGTTTTATTCATAAAATATACTAATTTACGGCTCAACCAAAATCTTGATTTGAGATTTATCTTGCGTTAATTCGATAAAGCCATCTTGAACAATGTTTTCCAATTTGATTTTCTTGGTAACCAATTTTTCAGCAGAGAAGTAGCCTTGTTCCATCAATTCCAATACTTTAGGGAAGATGTGGCGATAAGCGATAATCCCTTTAAGGGTCTTTTCTTGAATGGCGAATTCATTTGGATTGATGCTCGCTTCGCGTTCCCAAATAGAAACAACCATACATTCACCAGCCTTATGGACAGCTGCCAAAGCTTGTCCAAGAACAACAGGAACCCCTGTTACTTCATAAGACACATCCGCTCCACCATCCGTCAAACGATGAATGGCTTCAACGATTGATTCACCTTCTTCTGGACGAACAACAATGGCACCCAACTCTTCTGCTTTGGCTTGACGTTCTGCAGACAATTCAACCGCATAGATTTTTGAAGCACCAGCCGCACGAAGGGCTTCCACGATCAAGAGACCAATAGGCCCCAAACCAAAGATAACAGCTGTATCTCCTGCCTTAATAGCAGATTGACGAACTGCATAAACGGCTACAGCAGCAGGTTCTGTAAGCGCTGCTTGCTCATAGCTCAAGCTATCTGGAATCACATGGACTAAATCTCCATCTAGGACACAGTATTTAGCAAACCCACCATCTGCCGCAAGGCCGACGAAGTTCAAGTTTGGATCAAGGTTATAGTCACCAATTAAGTTGTGTTTTGCCAAAATTGGCTCAATTGTCACACGATCACCGACTTTGACCCGAGTCACATCGCTTCCAACCTCAACAATTTCTCCAGCAAACTCGTGACCGAGGGTAACGGGTGCTTTTTGACCAGAATAAACATGCTCTTCTGTTGGAATGAAAATTGGTCCATCCAAGTATTCATGCAAGTCTGTCCCACAGATTCCTGTGAATTTGACCGCAACCTTTACTTGATGAGGTTGTACTTTAGGGACTTCTACTTCTTCGATACGAACGTCCTTCTTACCATGCCAGCGGGCAGCTTTCATTGTTTCCATATGATTCTCCTATTTTTCCATGAATTGCAATTCCCTTTCAGGAAACCCGATAACCATATTGTAAACCCTTTCACAAACTTTGTCAAGAAGAAACAGACGGTTAATATCTTAATTATCGGCCCGAGATGACTCTAGTTTCCAACCGACAATCCAGCCCAGAACAAGAAGATAATTTTCAAAAGCTCCAATAGCATTTACTGGCAAATGATAGTTGAGATAAGCAAATAAATGATTAGTCCCAATTCCGATGCCACCAACAATCAAGGCCAATAAAACCGTACGAAGATAAACCAATCATATTTGAAATTAACAGCAATGAGAATCACAAGAACTGCCACATTCCAAATCCCAATTTCCCGTTGCCAACCGATAGAAATACCATATCCCGAATGACTTCCCATATAAGATGGAAAGAACAGCTGGAAGACAATCGCTCCAGACATGGCGATGATAACCAGGATAAATAAGACTCTTAAAAATTTGTTCATGTAACTCCTCCTAATGCCAGTTGATATGTAATGATCTTTCCTATTCTAACACAATTTTATGGATAGTAAAAACCAACCTCTCGGCTGGTTTTTTTCTCTATTACTCTTCTTTCAACTTCGCCAATTCTTGGGCAAGTAACTTGAGGGCTACTTGTGGGTTGGCTTGGCCTTTAGTTGCTTTCATGAGGAAGCCAGTGAAGGCCTTGTCCGCATTCCGCTTCCCTGACTTGAAGTCGGCTACTGCTGCTTCGTTGTCTGCAAAGACTTGGTGGATGATAGGGATTAAGACTTCAGGATCTGAAATCTGTACCAATCCAGCTTTTTCGACGTATTCACGCGCGCCGCCACCGTTTTTCGCCAAGTGAACGAAGACTTTCTTGGCAATCTTAGATGAAATCGTTCCATCTTCGATGATGGCAATCATTTCCACCAAGTTTTCTGGTGTCAATTGGATTTCTTCCAGCGTCTTACCTTCTGCATTCAAGAATTGTGCGACTTCTCCTTGGAGCCAGTTAGAGACTTGTTTGGCATCACCACCAAGGGCCACAGCTGCTTCAAAGAAGTCAGAAGTGACTTTCGTCGCTGTCAATTGGTTGGCATCATAGTCAGACAAGCCAAGCTCTGCCACGTAGCGAGCACGACGGACTTTTGGAAACTCTGGCAACTCTGTGCGCATTTCCTCGATCCACTCATCTGAGATTTCAAACAAGGGAAGGTCTGGTTCTGGGAAGTAACGGTAATCCGCTGCTCCTTCTTTGACACGCATAAGAATGGTGCTCTTATTCGCTTCATCATAACGGCGTGTTTCTTGACGAATGACCCCACCTGATCGCAAGATTTTCGCTTGGCGCTGTACTTCGTATTCAAGACCTTTACGGACGTTTGAGAAGGAGTTCAAGTTTTTCAACTCCGTCTTGGTACCGAATTCCTCTTGGCCGTATGGGCGAAGGGAAATGTTGGCATCCACCCGCATCGATCCTTCTTCCATCTTGACGTCTGAAATACCAGTGTACTGGATGACTTCTTTCAAAGCTGTCAAATAAGCGTAGGCTTCTTCTGGAGAACGCATATCTGCTTCAGATACGATTTCGATCAATGGGACCCCTTGACGGTTGAGGTCTACATAAGAGAAACCGTCTGTTCCGTGGGTGTTCTTACCGGCATCTTCTTCCAAGTGAGCCCGTTCAATCCCGATTTTCTTAGTTGAGCCGTCTTCCAATTGCACTTCAATCCAACCGTTATATCCGATTGGCTCGTCAAATTGCGAAATTTGATAGGCCTTTGGATTATCAGGGTAAAAATAGTTCTTACGGTCAAAGTGCATGTGCTGATGGATATCCATATTCAGCGCCAAAGCAGCCTTGATGCCAGCATCCACAACACCCTTGTTCAAGACAGGAAGCACCCCTGGGAAAGACCAGTCGATCACATTGGTATTGGCATTTTGCTCGTTCCCAAAGTGAGCAGAGGTTGGTGAGAAAATTTTTGAGTTTGTATTCAATTCAACGTGGACTTCAAGTCCGATGACTGTTTCAAAGTTCATTAATTGTCACCTCCGAAAATAAGGGGTTGTTGCTTGTGGTAATCCGTCGTTGCTTCAAAGGCCGCTGCAGCTTGGTAGATGGTTTCTTCAGAATACTTGGGACCAATCAACTGCAAACCAACTGGAAGACCTTGCGCAAAACCTGCAGGAATCGAAATCCCTGGAAGACCTGCCAAGTTGACTGGGATTGTCAAGAGGTCAGCCAAGTACATGGCAACCGGGTCGTGGTTGAGCGAATCCAAATCAAAGGCTACACTTGGAGCGGTTGGACCAAGGATAAGGTCATAATCTGCAAAAACTTTTTCAAAGTCTTCGATAATGAGCGTGCGGACTTGGCCAGCTTTCTTGTAGTAGGCATCGTAGTAACCAGATGACAAACTAAAGGTACCCAGCATGATCCGACGTTTAACCTCATCACCAAAGCCTTGGCTACGAGTGTTCACATAGATATCATCCAAGTTCTTGGCATCTTCCGCACGGAAACCATAGCGAATACCGTCGAAACGTTGCAAGTTTGAAGAAGCTTCAGATGAAGCGATGATGTAGTAAACGGCAACCCCGTATTTAGAATGAGGCAGGCTGACTTCTTCGACAGTTGCTCCCAATTTTTCAAAGTGTTTAGCCGCATTGAGGATGGTTTCTTTGACTTCTGGGTCAATCCCTTCACCGAGGTATTCCTTAGGAAGGGCAATCTTCATGCCTTTAATGTCTTGACCAATCTTAGAAGTAAAGTCTGCTACACGAACAGGCGCAGATGTTGAATCTTTGACATCTTCACTGGCAATGACATTGAGCAAGAGGGCATTTTCCTTGACCGTTGGTGCAAATGGTCCAATTTGGTCTAGTGAGCTACCAAAGGCAATGAGACCAAAACGTGAAACTGTTCCATAAGTTGGTTTGAGACCAACAATCCCGTTGAAGGCAGCTGGTTGGCGGATAGAACCACCAGTATCTGAACCAAGGGACAAACGGACTTGACCTGAAGCTACAGCAGCTGCTGAACCACTAGAAGATCCACCAGGCACCTTACTGTGGTCCCATGCATTCTTGGTTGGTCCATAATATGAAGTTTCACCAGATCCACCCATGGCAAATTCATCCATGTTGGTCTTCCCGATGACAATCATATCTTTAGCTTTGGCATTGGCAACAGCTGTCGCATCAAAGATTGGCTCGTAGTTATAGAGCATTTTTGATGCCGCAGTCGTCAAGATACCATCTGTTGAGATATTGTCTTTGACCGCGAGCGGAATCCCTGATAGGAGGTTGTCTGCATCGATTCCTTTCATCAATAGCTTTGGCTTGTGCAAGGGCAGCTTCTTCGGCCACCGTTACAAAGGCATTGATTGCTTCTTCACGCGCCTTGATATCATCAAGCGTCGCTTGGGTCAATTCGGTTGCTGAAATTTCCTTAGAGACAAGGAGGTCGTGCAACTCTTCAATGGTTTTATGGTTGAATGACATTAGGCATCTCCTCCATCTTCTAGGATAGCTGGTACCTTGATGTAGTAATTATCTTTTTCAGGTACATTTTTAAACAAACGGTCACGGTCCGTCCCTTTTTCAGCAACATCCGGACGCAATACGGTCTTACGATCCGCCATGGTCGTTGTTGGAGCCACACCGGTTGTGTCCACTTCTTCCAACAATTCCACCATGTCGACAATTTTCGATAAGGTTGTCGCAAACTCAGCTGTCTCTTCTGGAGAGAATTTCAATTTTGAAAGATTGGCAACGTGGGTTACCTCTTCTTGCGTAATTTTCATCTTGCTTCCTTTCGTGAAATGATGATTTTTCAATACCTTCTATTTTACCATATTTTTAGTATTTATGCGGTAGTTTGGCAAGAAAATAGAGTCCAAGGAAGGCTAGGCATTAGGCCATTCTCCTCGAACTCTAATCTTACAATTCTTCTAATTGTTCATTCACCACTTTTGCTCCCAAAACATGTTTGAAATGATTTAAAGCAAACTGGTGATTTTCAGGAGTGAGCGATGCCACTGCAGGCGCGACCACTTCGATCTGATAGCCCAGATTATAGGCATCTACTGCTGTATGGAGGACACAAATGTCCGTTAAGACTCCCGTCAAAATAACCGTATCTACGCCACGTTCCCGGAGGCGGATATCCAGATCAGTTCCTGAAAAAGCAGAATAATGACGCTTGTCCATCCAAAAGACACGTGGATCCGCTTTGTGCTCCCGATAAAAATCAGCTAAGGGACCATACAAATCCCGTCCACTAGTCCCAATGATATTATGAGGTGGGAAGAGCTTGCTTTCTGGATGAAATGGATCGTCTACATCATGAGCATCAATCGCAAAAAAGACATAGGCCCCTTGGTCAAAGGCTAGCCGGGTCACCTGAGCAATGCTCTCAGAAATAGCTTGTGCAGGAGCTCCTGCCGTTAGCTTACCTTCATCCGCTACAAAATCAACGGTGTAGTCAATCGAAATTAACGCTTTAGTCATTAGTAGTCTCTTTTCTTTATTTCTTCAAAAATATCTGGGATCAAGACTTTGAGGTAGGTTCCCTTCATCCCAAGAGAGCGGCTTTCAATAATACCGGCTGACTCCAGTTTCCGAAGTGCATTGACAATCACAGAGCGGGTAATACCAATCCGATCCGCAATCACGGAAGCAGTTAACTGCCCTTCATTTCCCTTCAATTCACTAAGGATAGCGGAAACTGCCCGCAATTCTGAATAGGACAAGGTATTGACAGCCATATTGACCGCAGTCCGGCGACGAATATTTTTCTCATCTTCCTCTCGTTGGAAGTTCAACATTTGAATTCCAACTACGGTACTAGCAATCTCAACCAAAATCAAATCATCATCCGCAAATTCCTATCATTGCGCCAAATAATCAATGACCCCAAACGAATCCCAGATACATGAATAGGAGCAATCGTTGTCAACCCATCAGGAAAATCAGACTTTGTCTCTACTGGAAAGATACTTAAATCGTGATCTACATCTAAATTCGCCTCTGTATCATAGACTAAACTGGCTGCTTTCGCATAATCTTCAGGTAATTTTTTATTGTCAAAAAAAGCCTCAACCCGGTCATTATTGGTTTTGTAGCGCATGAAATAACCTAGAAGAGTTCCCTTGCTATTAATAATACAAGCGTTACAATGAATGATATCAGCCAGTTGACGGGCAATTGCATTATACGGCATTTCATCTTGCAACTGTTCTTCAGAACGTTTCAAGATAGATGTAATTTTTCTCGTTTTTTCTAATAATTTAGCCATAATAAACCTCGCATATAGTCAGCTAAAGTATATCATATAAGAGGGGGAATTTCAATCGAATTATCTGAAAATTATTTATTTTTTCTACAATTATATGCAATTCAGAAAAATTAGCCTTACGTAACAAAATATTCGCTGGATTCATTCAAAAAAGAAACCGCCTATTAGCGATTTCTCTTACACTTATCGTTTGTATTGTTTTAAGAAACGAGTCATCTTCTCTTGAATTTGAGCCAATTCTTCTACTCGAGGAAGGTAAACAATCCGGAAATGATCTGGCTCTTTCCAGTTAAATCCACGTCCGTGAACCAAGAGAACCTTTTCTTGTTTTAAGAAATTCAAGACAAACTGCTCATCATCATCTACCCGGTACATTTCACGATCAATCTTAGGGAAGATATAGAGACCAGCTTTTGGTTTGACAGCTGAGAGTCCTGGAATATCATTGATAGCCTTGTAGATAAAGTTCCGTTGTTCGTAGATTCGACCGCCTGGAAGCAAGAGTTCGTCCACTGACTGGTAGCCTCCCAAAGAAGTCTGGACCACTTGTTGGGCCAAGACGTTTGAACACAGACGCATATTGGAGAGCATATTCAAACCTTCGATATAGCCCTTCACGTGGTGTTTTGGTCCAGACAAGACCATCCAGCCCACACGGAAGCCCGCGATGCGGTGTGATTTAGACAAACCGTTCATGCTGACACAGAACAAATCTGGCGCGAGACTAGCAATAGCTGTGTGTTTGGCACCATCCATGACCAAGCGATCATAGATCTCATCTGCAAAAATAATCAAGCCATGTTGACGAGCAATTTCGACAATTTCCAACAAAATCTCATCTGGATAGAGAGCTCCGGTTGGGTTATTGGGGTTAATCACGACGATAGCCTTGGTGTTTGAAGTGATTTCGACTTGATATCATCAATATCAGGATACCACTCAGCCTCTTCATCACAAACATAGTGTACTGCATTTCCACCTGCTAGGCTGACCGCTGCTGTCCAAAGAGGATAGTCTGGCATTGGCACAAGTACTTCATCGCCATTATCCAGCAAGCCTTGCATGGACATCACAATCAACTCACTGACACCATTTCCGATATAGATATCATCAATCTCAACATTCGGAATCTTTTTCAATTGGCTATACTGCATAATGGCCTTACGGGCAGAAAAAATTCCTTTTGAATCCGAATACCCTTCACTATCCCGAGCATTCATAATCAAATCATGAATGACTTCGTCGGGAGCTGTAAACCCAAATTCTGCTGGATTTCCTGTATTTAAGCGAAGGATTTTCTCCCCGTTGGCCCGCATGCGCATCGCTTCTTCTAAGACTGGACCACGAATATCGTAAGCAACGTGCTCTAGCTTGACGGACTTATTGTATTCTTTCATGATTTTTTCCTCACTTTATCAAACTGCTTCCATTATACCACTAGTTAATCTGGAGTACAACTGAGCAACCTCTTTCATTCTCAATGAAATCCTATAGATATCTGATTTGACCTTTACTTTCTATGGTAAAAGGTTTAAAATATAATTATAGGTAACATAAATGGGTTCTTCCATTTCTTTTCACGTTTTCAAGCAGTAAAGGAGGACGGAACATGTCTCAAAAATACGAAAACATCATGGTTGCAGTTGATGGATCTCGCGAAGCTGAACTTGCTTTTGAGAAAGGGGTCAATGTTGCGTTGCGAAACGGATCTAAACTTACCCTTGCTCATGTCGTTGATACACGTGCCTTACAAAGTGTCTCTAGTTTTGATGCTGAGGTGTATGAAGGATTCCAAACAGAAGCTAATGAACTATTAGAAGGGTATATCAAGCGTGCTAAAGAAGCCGGTGTCCAAAACATTGCTTCGGTGATTGAAATGGGGAATCCAAAAGTCCTCTTAGCGACTGATATCCCTGATGCAGAGGGAGTTGATCTCATCATGGTTGGGGCAACTGGTCTAAATGCTTTTGAACGTTTACTAGTTGGGTCTTCCTCTGAATACATTCTCCGCCATGCCAAAGTCGATTTGTTAGTGGTTCGTGAGACAGAAAAGACCTTATAAACTTTATAAAAACCAAAAGGTGTGAAGGAAAACGAATTTCCTCACACCTTTTTATTTTCTTCCGATTCTGCTGTTTTTTCAGAGTAGTGTTTTTGATAAGCTTTGATTTGCCGTTCCAACTCTTTTTGAATGGCTGGCTCAGGTGCATACTTTTCTTCCCAGTCGTTCGGTTTTAAAATTTTATGCGTGACTTCATCAAAGTGAGCCTGACCATCTGGGAAAATCTTCCCCATGTTTGCACGGTGAACAATCTCAAAGACCTCTTCCGGATCGACCCCCATTAGAACAAACTACCATAAGTCAGATAGAGCGTATCAATCAAGGCATCGACCTGCCCCACCATGGAGATCTCAGCTGGATGCTTGCTACGAACCTTATTGGCTGCCTCATCTAGGGCTTGATGCAAGCTTTCGATTGAACGATCAAAGGTTGCTTCATCCTTGCTCGCTGCCCGAATAAATTCAACCAATTCCTCCTGCTTAAACATGGTTCGGTAAAGAGCCTCTTGATTGTCCCAGGCCTTTGGTTCTTCCTGAGTTTGACCATCCATGAGTTGATGGAAGGCTTTGACCTTATTAAAGTGATCGTCGCGACTAACAAACAGTGACTGATCCGTGATAATGCCAAAATGTTCCAGCGCTTTTTGGATCCCGTCTTTGGTATTACTGGTCGTCGTATGCTGAGCTACTTCTTTGACCCTGCTGGTTCCATTGCCCATCGCAATCGATAAGCCAACACCCGAGAGCATTTCCAAGTCATTATCTGAATCTCCAAAGGCCATCACCTGGTCCATTGAAAATCCAAATTCTTCTCCTACGATCCGAATCCCTTCCAATTTTGAGTTGTCTGGATTGATAACGTCCGCCGCAAAGGGGCTGGAACGCGTAAATTTTAATTCAGGAAAAACTTGCTCAACTTTTTGAGTGTCTTTAGGACTAGCTAATAAGAGAACCTGATAAACCGGTCCTTGGGCAATTTGTTGCAGTTGCTTTTGATCCTGAGGGACAGCCTTGCTAACCACCTTGTTGAAGCCCTGACTAACTGCCTTCGAAAAGCCTTTTGGTACAAAACGTGCAGACCATAGAGAAATAGGACTCAGACCAAAACTCATAATGCGAGAACCTTCAACTCCATCTTCTGTTCCTAAGGCGATCTCAATGCGATGGTTTTTTGCGTAGTCAATCAAGTCATGCAGATTCTTCTTATCAATTGGAGAAGCAGATAAGACCTTGTCCTTGGTAAAAATATACTGACCATTATAGGTGACCGCAAAAATCAAAGTCATAGCGCTCGATAAAAGGACGGACAAAGAAGGGTCCTCGCCCTGTTGCCAAAACCAACAAAAAAATTCCTTGTTCCTTTAAAGGCGCGAATGGCTTTTTTTCAGTTGACTTCAAGACCATTCGACTATCATTGACCAAGGTTCCGTCAATGTCAAAAAAGACCGCTTTTATTTCCATGATGACTGCTTTCTTTCCGTTTTATGATACAATAAATTATAACACACATTCCAAGGAGACACACATGATTAAGAAAATTTTGGCCCTTCATACAGGAGGGACCATCTCCATGCAGGCGGATGACTCTGGAGCTGTCGTGACCAATTCATCCAACCCCATGAACCATATTGATCTGTCACTGGCAGGGGTTGAGCTTACTTCAGAAGATTTTTTAAATTTACCCAGCCCTCATGTAACTCCTCAGCACATGTTACAACTCTATCATAAGATTCAGAAAGAGGCTTCCCAGTATGATGGGATTGTCATTACCCATGGTACCGATACTCTTGAAGAAACAGCCTACTTCTTAGATACCATGGACTTGCCAACTATTTCAGTAGTCTTAACAGGAGCCATGAGAAGCTCCAATGAATTAGGAAGCGACGGCGTCTATAACTATCTGACCGCCATCCGAGTAGCAGCAGATCCCAAATCACAAGACAAGGGTGTCTTGGTCGTGATGAATGATGAAGTCCATGCAGCCAAGTACGTGACCAAAACACATACCACCAATGTCAGCACCTTCCAGACCCCCACACATGGCCCTCTAGGCTTGGTCATGAAAAAAGAAGTTCTTTTCTTCAAAACAGCTGAACCCCGTGTGCGTTTTGATTTGCAAGAAATCAAGGGAGTTGTCCCCATCATTTCAGCCTATGCTGGCATGAAAACAGAACTCCTTGACCTACTAGATGTCCAACAAATGGATGGTTTGATCATTGAAGCCTTTGGTGCAGGAAATCTTCCTAAGGAAGTAGCTGAGAAACTCTTTGAATTTCAAGAGGCTGGCCTTCCTATTGCCTTGGTTTCCCGTTGCTTCAATGGAATTGCGGAACCTGTCTATGCTTACGATGGAGGTGGAGTCAAACTTCACGAGCACGGCATCTTCTTTGTCAAAGAGCTCAATGCAGCTAAGGCCCGGCTGAAGCTCCTTATTGCTCTCAATGCCGGATTAAAAGGCGATGAATTAAGAGACTATATAGAAGGTTAAAATAACAATAGAAGGTGTGATGGTGGATACATCCGCCTTTTAAATTTAAAAATAGCTTTGATGGACTGAGATAATGATTGACAAGATGAATTTCAACATGGTTCGCATAGCTAGGACCTCTTTTCTATTTTTTACGATTATAGGTCCACAAACTTAAAATAAGATAAAAAGCTAAGAAAATCTTAGCTTTTTAAATATAGTCAAACTATTATTTTACATAAAACGGCTAGTTACTCTTCAAAAATGACTTATTTTGCCATTTAAGAAGATTAAAAACTTTCCGCCGTAAGAAAAGTGCCTGAAACACAATAGTTTCAGGCACTCGGGAGTTTTGAGACCTTAGGCTCAAAACTAAGTCATGGAACTTCTTCGAAGTTCGCTGACGTCCACACTCACCTAAGGGAAGTTTTTCAGAAGACTTTATCTTCAATCTTAAAACTAAGAAAATCTTAGCTTTTTTTATTCTTTCTTAATCTAAGTGTTCTTTCTGTTCCAAATGTAGAGACAGACAGTGCCAATCTGGATGCTCTCGCCAATTAGGAGTTGTGACCACCTGAACAGCTACCTTTCGTGCCTCCTCTAAGATTGGATAATCTTCAATGAGGTTGGCCACTTGAAATTCTGGTATACCTGATTGACGCGTTCCAAAGATTTCCCCAGAGCCTCGTAGCTTGAGGTCTTCTTCTGCCAAGACAAACCCATTGGTGGTTTCGGTCATGATTTTCATCCGACGCTTACCAGATTCTGTTTTGGGATTGGCAACTAATACTGCGTAAGACTGCTTATCACCACGCCCTACCCGACCTCTCAACTGGTGCAATTGGCTCAAACCAAAGCGGTCTGCATCCATGATAATCATGACGGTAGCATTGGGAACATTGACGCCGACCTCGATTACAGTTGTAGAAACTAGTAAGTCAATTTCTCCCTGCTTAAAGGCCTGCATAATGGCCTCTTTTTCTTCCCCCTTCATCTTACCATGAAGGAGAGAAATACGGGCTCGGTCTCCAAAATAAGCAATCAATTCTTCCTCTAGAGCAATAGCATTTTTGAGGTCCAAGGCTTCCGACTCTTCAATCAAGGGAGAAATGACGTAGGCTTGGGAGCCTTTTTGAATTTCTTTGACCAGCCAATCAAAGACTAAATTTAACTGTTGATGCTTGACCCAGCGGGTGATAATCTCTTTTCGACCTGCTGGCATTTGGTCGATAATCGAAACATCCATATCTCCAAAAGCAGTGATTGCCAGAGTTCGGGGAATTGGGGTCGCTGTCATCATCAAGACATCCGGATTTTGGCCCTTTTCACGCAGGATCCGTCTTTGGGCTACACCGAAACGGTGCTGCTCATCAATAATGACCAATCCGAGATCATGAAAACGAACCCCCTCCTGAATCAAGGCATGGGTTCCCACAATAAGGTCCACTTGCCCTGTCTGAACAAATTCCAAGCGTTCTCGTCTCTCCGCAGCTTTTAGACTGCCTGTCAAAAGAAGAATTCTAAGACTAGGAAAGAGAGAGGTCAAACTTTGTAAATGTTGCTCGGCTAGGATTTCGGTCGGTACCATCAAGGCCGCTTGCTTGCCAGCTGTTACAGCAGCATACATGGCCAGTCCAGCAACGACGGTCTTCCCGCTTCCGACATCTCCTTGCAAGAGACGATTCATGTGGTAAGGAGAACGCATATCTGCTAGAATTTCGTTCAGACTTCGCTCCTGAGCTTCTGTCAACGTAAAAGGAAGCTTAGCTTGAAGAGCTTTTAGCTTCTTCTTATCCCAATCCAAGACGATTCCCTGTCCGACGGAACGATTTTCTTCCTTCAAGACCTGCAGTTGCAATTGGAAAAAGAGCAATTCTTCAAATTTCACTCGTCTCAAGGCCTGCTTATATTCTTCAAGATCCTTGGGAAATGCATGGCCCTGACTGATTGTCTGCGAGAAAGCAAGTGGTACTTGTCCATTAAGATTTGAGGGAGATTTTCTTCCAATAGCTGATCCAAGCCTGCTTCAAAAGCCGTCTTGATAACCTTTACTAAAGCTGACTGGCTCACCCCTTGAGATAAGCGGTAGACCGGTTGAAGGTCATCTTCGACTTGGGCTAACAGCTTCATCCCTGTCAAAGCTCCCTTGGCCTTATTCCATTTACCAAATACAGCTACTGTTTGCCCTAGTTCAATCTTGTCCGCTAGATAGGGCTGGTTAAAGAAACTAACTGCTAGGACCAGCTCCCCTTGTTTAATGGTAAAGCGAAGACGGTTACGCTTGTAACCATAATACTGGACATTGGCTGGGGTGGCAACAATTCCAGAAACAACTGCTTTTTCTCCATCTTCCAGATCTAAAACATTTTTTGATTTAAAATCTTCATACCGAAATGGGAAGTAGAGCAAGAGGTCCTCAACCGTTTCGATTCCCAATTTCTTGTATTTTTCTGCTGATTTCGGTCCAATTCCTGGCAGGACAGAAAGCGGTTGGTGTAAGTTCATTCTTTCCTCCTAGATAAGAAAGGAGGCTGGGACCACCGTCATCAACCTCTTTCATCTCGAACTTTTTATAAAAGGAAGCTGGGAAAAGACAAACAACTTACTTCCCACTGTCTTCCTTTGTTGGACGATAAACTCTTGGTACGCGATCACTCAAGACACAAACAACCTCATAGTTGATCGTGCCTCGATAGACTGCTACATCCGTTGTCGTTATAGCTAGATCACCATCCCTTCCGATCAATACTACCTTAGTCCCAATCGGGTAGGCCTTCGGTAGGCGAATGGTAATTTGGTCCATGGATACGCGACCGACAATCGGGCAGAATTGCCCATCAACAAGGACATGAAAACCTTGCATATCTCTGGTCCAGCCATCTGCATAGCCAATTGGAATGGTCCCAATCCACTCTTCCTCACTAGTCTGATAGGTCGCTCCATAGCCAACTGTCTGCCCCACTTCTAGTGGTTTGATATGGACCAATTCTGTTTCCAGACTCAGAGCAGGACGGATGCTATAGGGAAGCTCTAACTCTCTTCCACTTGGATTGAGACCATACATGACATCGCCCAGTCGGACAGCATTAAAAATGGTATCAGCATGCCATAAAGTTGTTGCTGAATTGCTGGCATGAACGATTTTCGGAGTATAGGGCAAGAGCTCCAACAAGCTCTTAAATCGTTGCAACTGGCCTTGGAAATGCCGGTCATCTTTCTCATCAGCTGTAGCAAAATGAGTAAAGATCCCTTCCACTTCTGCTCCATGGTCTCTTAATAAGATCATAGCTTCCTGCAAGTCTTCTGCCGAACGAAAACCAATTCGTCCCATTCCTGAATCCACTTTAATATGAACCTTCAACCCAGTCAAATCAGACTTTTCAGCCAACAATGCTTTCAACCACTCGAGACTAGCCACTGTATAACGAATTTCCTCTTTGATGGCAATCGCAACGTGTTCTACTGGTGCAACGCCCAAAATTAAGATCGGCTTTTCACCTGCTACTTGGCGAACTTCCAAGGCTTCATCTAGGTTGGAGACACAAAAAGCATCTACTAGTGGCAATAAACGTTCTACCACTGGCTCAACCCCATGGCCGTATGCATTTGCCTTGACAACTGCAAAGGTCAAGGTCTCTTTCGGAATATGGGCTTGTATTTGCTGAACATTATAGGCAATAGCCTCTACATCCACATATGCTCGCGTTGGTCTATGTATACTAGCTTTCATTTCTTTCCTCCAAAATGACACTGGTCGAAACTAAATCGCCTGAGTGACTAATCGATACCCAAATCTTTCCACTAAAAGGAGCTTTTGAAAAATAGGGAGCTCCTTTTTGATTGGTCAGAATTTCCAGATCCTGAAATCCTACTGGACCAATTCCTGTTCCCCAAGCCTTGGAAAAGGCTTCTTTGGCAGACCATCGACCTGCCAGGTATTCCATTTTTCTTTTTCCAGATAATTGGTCGAACCGTTCTCGTTCCGTCTCTGTCAATACCTTGGAAGCAAATCTCGGATGCCTCTGGTAGGCTTGTTCAATGGATTGGATCGATTCGATATCTATCCCATGTCCAACAATCATATCTTTTCCTCTTTAATGATTTTCTATCAGCAACTCTATTTAAGAAGGAAAGGGCTGAGAATATTTTCTCCAGCCCTCTCCTCTTATTCAGCTACATACTGATAAATTTCTCGTACTAAGCTTTCTGTCTTTTCCCAACCCAAGCATGGGTCTGTGATCGATTGACCAAATACTTCTGGTTGATCTTGACGACCGTCCTCTAGATAAGATTCAATCATAAATCCACGGACTACATCATAGATAATTGGATTCCAGCTACGATTTGTAAGGGTTTCTCTGACAATGCGAATCTGCTCAGCAAATTTCTTCCCAGAATTATCATGATTGGTATCAACCAGGATAAATGGATGTTGCAAGCCCAAGGCCTGGTAACGATGCGCAGCTTCTAGCAGATCTTCATAGTGGTAGTTTGGAATGTTTTTCCCATTCGCGTCTAAAGCTCCACGCAGAATAGCATGTCCGAATGGATTTCCACTTGTCTCCACAGAACGACCATTATAGAAGAAATGGTGCCCATGTTGTGCAGCATAAATTGCATTAAACATAACCGACAGATTTCCAGACGTTGGATTTTTCAATCCAGTTGGGACTGAGATGCCACTCGCCACAAATCGATGGCCTTGATCTTCTACAGAACGTGCCCCAATGGCAACATAAGAAAGGAGATCCTCAACAAATGGGTAAGTCTCTGGATACAACAGTTCATCTGCTGTTGTCAAACCAGTTTCGGTGATCACTCGATGATGCAGGCGACGAACCGCCTTAAGCCAGCTACAAAACTAGGTTCTGAAGCAGTATCCGGCTGATGCATCAAGCCTTTATAGCCATCTCCATTGGTCCGAGGTTTAGCAGTGTAGACCCGCATCACAATGAAGACCCGATCTTGAACTTCTTCTTGAAGGGCTGCAAGGCGACGAGCATATTCCATCACTGCTTCCTCATTATCTGATGAACATGGTCCCATCACAAGCAAAATCCGCTTGTCTTCCCCCTTCAAAATAGAGGCTAGTTCACGGTCACGCGCTTCTTTGCGAGCTAAATGTTTACCTTCTAAGCAATAAAGAGAGGTTACTGCTGTTTCATCAATGATTGGGCTAGTAACTGTAAAAGACATAGGCTGATCCTTTCATCCGATTAGAGTTTTTTACCGTGGCAGTTTTTAAATTTCTTACCAGATCCACATGGACAGATGTCATTGCGTTTAATTTGACTCAAATCAAGATCTTCTGGTAAATCAGTTTTTTGAGCGGCAATATTACGAGTCGCTGTCGTTGAAATACTGTGTTCTGTACGTGGACGCTCTTGTTCATGGATTTGAGCTTTCATCATCAAACGAGTCACATCAAATTCGATGGAGCCAATCATATCGTTGAACATACGGAATCCTTCTGATTGGTATTCAACCACAGGATTGTTTTGTGCATAACCACGGAGACCGACAGCATTACGCAATTGATCCAAGGCATCGATGTGATCGGTCCATTTGCTATCCACAACACGAAGGATCAAGACTTTTTGGAATTCTCTGACTGCTTCTTCATCGCGTAATTTCGCTACTTGGTTTTCATAAACCTCTTCAGCACGTTTGTACAAGTAATCAATCACATCTTTATCAGATTTGCCTTCAATATCGCTCTCAGAAATAGTATCTTCAGGGACCAAATTGTATTTGGCAAAGTTCAGAATAGCTTCGATCCGCTCTTCCTTGCTTGAGTGGCTAGCTCCTTCAACGATCCGTTTAATGGTCCGTTTGATCATGGCCTTGATTTCTGGCGCCAAATCACGATCCGCTGTAATGACATCATAGCGTTGAGAGTAGATAATCTCGCGTTGTTCCCGCATAACATCATCATACTGAAGGACTTGCTTACGAGTGTCATAGTTGTTCCCTTCCACTCGTTTTTGAGCTGCTTCAACTTGGCGTGTAAACATGTTAGATCTGATAACAGATTCTTCTTCGCTTAGTTTGAAGCGGTCTAGCAAGGCTTTGATGCGCTCTGAACCGAAACGACGCATCAACTCATCTTCAAGAGAAAGGTAGAATTGAGATTCACCTGGATCCCCTTGACGTCCAGAACGTCCACGCAACTGGTTATCAATACGACGGCTTTCATGACGCTCTGTACCAATCACACAAAGTCCACCGAGTTCACGAACCCCTTCACCGAGCTTGATATCGGTACCACGTCCGGCCATGTTGGTCGCGATGGTAACGGCACCACGTTGACCAGCGTTCATGATGATTTGCGCTTCTTTGTAGTGGTTTTTCGCATTCAAGACTTCGTGAGGAACGCCTGCTTCAACCAAGAGGCGGGATAGGTAGTCACTGGTTTCAACGGCAACGGTACCCACCAAGACTGGTTGTCCTTTTTCATAGCGAGCTTTTACATCTTCTACTACAGCTTTAAACTTCGATTTCAAGCTTGGGTAGAGAAGGTCCGGATGGTCAATACGAGCAATCGGACGATTAGTTGGAATTGGAATAACGCGAATGTTGTAGATTTCACGGAATTCTTCTTCTTCTGTTTTACCAGTACCTGTCATCCCTGAAAGTTTCTTATACATCCGGAACAAGTTTGGTAAGTAATAGAAGCTGATGTTTTGGTTTCTTCTTGGACTGGTACACCTTCTTTAGCCTCAATCGCTTGGTGCAAGCCGTCAGAATAACGACGACCTTCCATGGTACGACCTGTAAATTGGTCGACGATCAAGATTTCTTGATCTTCACTGACTACATAGTCGATATCCAAAATCATGATGTAGTTAGCACGGAGGGCATTGTCGATGTAGTGTGTTAAGGCAACATTTTCAATGTCGTACAAGTTTTCAAGATTAAAGTAACTTTCAGCCTTATCAATCCCAGAATCTGACAAACCAATCGTTTTTGAAGGGACATCAATAATATAGTCTTCTTTTTCCAAAGATTTTACATAGGTATCCGCCATGTGATAGAGTTGACTAGTTTCTGTAGAAGTCTGACCTGAAACAATCAATGGCGTACGGGCTTCATCAATTAAGATGGAGTCTACCTCATCAACCAAGGCATAATTCAAAGGACGTTGTACCATATTTTCGGCACGAACAACCATGTTGTCACGCAAGTAGTCAAAACCTATTTCCGCGTTGGTTGAATAAGTGATGTCACAAGCATAAGCTTCTTGTTTTTCAGACGGTGATTTGCAGCCAAGTTGATCCCAACTGAAAGACCTAGCCATGAGTACAACTCACCCATCTCAGTCGCATCACGTTCTGTCAGGTATTCATTGACAGTGACAACGTGAACTCCTTGGCCAGATAGGGCATTCAAATATACCGGCATGGTCGCAGTCAAGGTTTTTCCTTCCCCTGTACGCATTTCTGGAACGTCACCATGGTGAAGAACAATACCCCCCATGACCTGTACTTTATAAGGGAACAAGCCCAAGACACGCTTGGCACCTTCGCGAACTACCGCAAAAGCTTCATACAGAAGGTCATCCAATGATTCACCATCTTGGTAGCGTTGCTTGAACTCTTCTGTTTTCGCTTTCAGTTCATCATCTGACAAGGCAGCCATTTGATCTTCGTATGAGAAGACCTTGTCTGCCATCTTTTCCAATCGTCTTAATTCACCTTTATCATTTTCGATAATTGTTTTTAATAAATTAGCCATTAGTTTCCTTACTTTTCAAATTTCTTAAATTTTAAACGTTCTCTTTATTGTAGCATTTTTTAAACATTTTTTCAAGATTAAGGCTGTATCTTACAAGACTTTCGAGTGGTTTTTTCGTGTGAGAAAATCCAAAAAGATGGCTGCTCAAGCAGACATCTGAAAGTGAAGACAAACTGTTCATTGATACAAATCTAATAAATTCTATAAAAATTATACTCGTTAGAATTATTCAATCATCTACTAAAACTTTGTTTTTAATCCGAATCACCTCTATAGTAGACATCTCTTCTTTATGCGATAGTTATTCAGACAAATGGTAAGAATAGCTTGCCACAACCACTTCTTCATGCCAACGAAGCGCATACTTCAATTTCAAACTCATTTGGTTGTGGAGAATATTTTGCCAATGTTTTTTAGGGATGAATTGAGGAACTAAGACTGTGACGGTGTTCCCTTTTTCCTTGGCCTCCTCAGCTACTTTTGAGACAAATTCAACCGTTGGCTGGATAATATCCCGGTAACTCGTCATGACATTTTCAAAGCGAATATGAGGGAAATACCGCTTAAATTCTTCTGCTACCTCAGCATCTTTGACCTTGGTTTCTTCCGTTGAGACGTGCATAGCTATAACATCGTTTCCTAGGCTATTTGCATAACTCATAGCTCCCACACTTACCTGAGTGACATTCCCAACAAGGACAATCACGGTATTGCCCGCATAACTTGTCTTTTCAATCTTACCTCCCAAGCGCAATTGAGCCGCAACTTTATCATAGTGATTACGAATACTCAAGAACATCCAAAGCAAGAGACCAATAATAGGGAAGAAGGGCCAGATCTCACCCAAACGGAATAATAAGAGGATCAAGACAATCCCATAACATATGGCTGCCCCCAGGATATTGGCAAGGGAATACTTAAGAAATCCTTTTTGATATTGGCGTTTCCAATGAATGACCATCCCTGTTTGAGAAAGGGCAAAAGGAATGAAGACCCCAATGGTATAGAGCGGAATCAAGCTTTCTGTTTGTCCATCGAAGATCAAGAGCAAAACAATCGCACCAATCGCCAATGTCAAAATCCCATTGGAATAGCCTAGACGATCCCCTTTTTCCATATACATGTGTGGCATGTATTTGTTTTTGGCCATGTTAAAGGCCAACATTGGAAAGGCGGAGAACCCTGTATTAGCCGCAACTGCCAAGATCAAGGCTGTTGATAATTGGAAAACGTAGAAGAAGGCTTGACCGACTGGGGAATTCCCTAAGATAGCTTGGGCCATTTGGGCTAGAGTTGTTACCCCTTTTGCTGGAACAACACCCACCCAGTAATTGAGAAAGGTAATCCCTGCAAACATGATCCCCAAAATCAAAGCCATAATGGTCAAGGTAGAAGCTGCATTCTTTGCTTTTGGTTTCTTAAAGAAGGGAACCGAATTGGAGATGGCTTCCACCCCTGTTAGGGAAGCGGATCCACTCGTAAAGGCCCTCAACAAGAGAATGATGCTGACTCCTGAAATGGTTTGGCCAACATGCGCAGTCGCGTTATAGGCCAAATGCCCTGTCAAAATTTGGATCACGCCATAGCCGATTAAGGCAATGGTACTGACAATAAACAGATAGACCGGAATCATCAAGGATGTGGCTGATTCGCGCAGTCCCCGAAGGTTCATCAGCATCAAAAGCAAGACCAACAAAATGGAAATGTGAAGATTATAAGGATGAAAAGAGGGAATCGCTGACGTGATGGCATCTGCACCAGAAGAAACAGATACCGCTACCGTCAGCATATAGTCAACCAAAAGACTTCCACCAGCGATCAACCCAGCTTTGGGAGACAGGTTCTCCGAAGTCACCATATAGGCTCCTCCCCCTTGAGGGTAGGCATGAATGACCTGACGATAAGAAATCGTTAAACTGGCTAGGAGAACCAGGACCACAATCCCAATTGGAATTGACCACCAAATAGCTCCTGCTGATACGGTCATCAAGACCAGGATAACTTGTTCTGGACCATAGGCAATAGAAGAAAGTGCGTCACTAGAGAGCATGGCCAAGGCCTGCATTTTCCCTAGCAATCCTCCTTCACCTTCTGCACCAGATTTCAACGGACGGCCAATAAACCATTTTTTCAATGTTGAAAACATAAAAAACTCCTTGAAAAAAGATCATGAGGCCGGGAATTCCCTGCCTCTTTTCATAAAACAGGGGTTATTCTACTCCTTTTTTTCAAGACTGTCAACTTAAATTGTGAAATTTTCATAAAGTTTTCATTGTCTTCATTCATTCGAGCTCTCTTAGATCTGCCAGCTTCTTTTCAAATTGATCCAAGCAAAAAACGAGGCTGGGACAAAAATCCTAGCCTCTCAATTATTTGGATTGTCGAGCAAGACGCAGTGGTTGAGTGGGCTCTACTACGCTGATTTCATCAGCTTTTACAGCCCTACTCAACTGTGCGGAGGTGGAACGACGAAATCGAATTCTAACGAATTACCGATTTCTGTCCCACTCTCACTTTTTTATTTTGCTTGATTTTCGACATAAAAGGCAATGACATCCGAAGTGTACTGGGCTGTACCAGCGCCAAACTTGTCGATGTTTTCCTTGAATTCTGGATTATAGGCATAGCCTTTGCCGATATGGCCAAAAACCTCTATAGAGCAGTCAAATCCATACGTTCGAATCGTATCTAAAAGTTTGGTTGCTTCTTCTTGATTTTCCGATGCTGTTACTGGCAAACCAGCCTGGAAGTTTTTCGCCAAGACTTGGAAGACTTGATTAAAGGCTCTTGTCGCCTCCTCTTCTCGACCTTTTTGGCGTTCAAGCGCTTGGTCCATGACTTCTTGACCGTACTTGTCTACCGCCTCTTGATGGTATTTTTTAGTATCTTGGTAACTAAATCCAGTAAATTTTTCCTCAATGGTCATTTTTCTTTCTCCTTTTTGTTCCTGAATGGTTTTTTGCAAGGTGGAAATCAAGGTATCCAGGCGTTGCCTTTCTTGAGTCAAATAGTCCAACTGTTTGGTCAAATGGGGCAATAAGTTAGATTTTTCTTCGGCTAAGAGTTCTGCTATTTGGTCTAAGGAAAACCCTAGATACTTGTAGTAGAGAATCACCTGTAATCGTTCTAAATCTTCTTGATTGTATGTCCGATAGCCATTTTCAGATTTCACAGGGACGAGAAGTCCTATCTTGTCATAGTGGTGCAAGGTCTTGACAGAGACACCTGACAGCTCTGCAGCTTCTTTGATATGGTACATGATTTCCTCCTTACAAAGATAGTATAATCCCTCCCCTTAGGTCAGAGTCAAGACTTAACATAAAAATAGTTTTCAGATAAAAAAGGGTTGAGTTGTCCACAGCTTTTAACTCAAACCCTTTCTTTTTTATGGATGACTCACGATCAATTCTAAATCTTGCCCTTCCAAAGTCCAAGATTCAACATCACTCGTTAAGACAAAATGATCTCCTTTTCCAATCGGATAATCTACCCCATCCACCTGAAGGCTTCCTTGCCCTGAGAGAACGCTCAACAAGCTATAATCATGGGTCTTTTCAAATCGAACCTCCCCATTGACTACCCACTTGTGAACCCCAAAGAAGTCATTGGCCACTAACAAAGTAGACGACAAGTGATCGACTTTTTCCTCAACCGGTCGGCTATTCGCTGGAGCCCCTAAGTTCAGCACATCAATGGACTGTTCAATGTGCAACTCACGTAAATTTCCTTGATCATCTTTGCGATCAAAGTCGTAAACTCGATACGTCGTGTCGCTTGATTGCTGGGTTTCCAAGATTAAAATACCCGAACCGATGGCATGCATGGTTCCACTTGGCACATAGAAGAAATCTCCCGCTTTCACAGGAACCCGCGCTAACAGATCATCCCATTCTTTGGCTTCGATCATTTGGCGCAATTCTTCCTTAGACTGGGCGTGGTGACCATAGATAATTTCTGCCCCTTCATCAGCGGCAATAATATACCAGCATTCAGTTTTCCCAAGTTCTCCTTCATGCTCCATTCCATAGGCATCATCTGGGTGAACCTGAACACTAAGCCAGTCATTAGCATCTAGAATCTTTGTCAACAAAGGAAAGACCGGTTCTGGTCGATTCCCAAACAATTCGCGATGCTCTGTATATAGTTGGTCTAATCCCATTCCAGCATAAGGTCCGTTCTTAACAACAGAAACACCATGTGGATGGGCCGAAATAGCCCAGTATTCACCAACATGATCGCTCGGGATTTCATAGCCAAACTCATCTCGTAATCTAGTTCCACCCCAAATCTTTTCCTGCATAACTGATTGTAAAAATAGCGGTTGTGACATACCTGCCTCCATATATCCTTGTATTCAATACCTTATTATACCAAATTCCACTCTTTTTTGAAAGCTCTGCCAAGCTCTTTAGCCCCTTTTTAATTTTTTGCACGTTTTTCGCATTTTTACCAGCTTTCCGCTATAATAGGAATATGAACCTCAAAGAATCCATTATCGAATTGGCTCATTCCATTGGTATTTCAAAAATCGGCTTTACCACTGCGGATGATTTTTCCTATTTAGAAATCCCTCCGCCTAGCTGTGGAAGAAGGCCGAAATTCTGGTTTTGAGCACAAAAATATTGAAGAACGAATCCAACCACGCTTAAGTTTAGCTTCTGCTAAAACGATTATCTCCATTGCCGTTGCCTATCCCCACAAGTTAAAACAACAACCTCAGAAGACGGCCTATAAACGCGGAAAATTCACCCCCAATAGCTGGGGGCTTGATTATCACTATGTCTTGCAGGATAAATTAGACCGCCTAGCACGAGGGATTGAAGAATTAACCGCCGACTTCGAATACAAGGGCATGGTGGATACCGGTGCCTTAGTGGATACCGCGGTTGCTCAACGAGCAGGGATTGGCTTTATCGGAAAGAACGGCCTCGTCATCTCAAAAGAATACGGTTCTTATATGTTTTTAGGGGAGCTTATCACCAACCTAGAGATTGAACCCGATCAAGCCGTTGACTATGGTTGCGGAGATTGTAACCGCTGTGTAGAAGCCTGCCCGACTTCTTGTTTAATCGGAGATGGCTCTATAAATGCCCGACGTTGCCTTTCCTTTCAGACCCAAGACAAGGGGATGATGGATCTGGAATTCCGTAAAAAGATTAAAACGGTCATCTACGGTTGTGATATCTGTCAAATCTGTTGCCCCTACAATCGTGGTCTGGACAATCCATTAGCCACTGATATCGATCCTGAACTAGCTCATCCAGAATTAATCCCCTTTATTGAGTTATCCAATGGACAATTCAAGGAAAATTTTGGAATGGTCGCTGGTAGTTGGCGGGGAAAGAATATTCTCCAGCGCAATGCTATCATTGCTTTGGCCAATGCTAATGACCGGTCTGCTATTCCTAAACTGTTAGAAATCATCGAAACCTCGCAAAACCAGATTCATATTGCAACAGCCATTTGGTCACTGGGAGAGCTTATTCGAGAAGTCACACCTGACTTGGTTGATTTGTTAACTTCCCTCAAAAACCCAACTCCAGCTATTATAGAAGAACGTGAACGGTTCTTCCAAAAATTCCAATACCAAAACTCACATAATTAAAAACTGCCTAACAAACTTAGGCAGTTTTTAATCATTTCTTTCTTCTCTCATACAGCCTCTCTCAGAAAATTCCTAATAGAGAAAAACTGACAATTCCCCATAGGAGTGCAACGACAAATCCGACTACGACATCACGGACAAAATGGAGTCCTGCCAGAACACGAACTCCTGCCAATAGCAGAGCCAAGAAGAGACCTATGCTCGATAGAAGAGGATTCACTCCCCAGGCTACTGTCGAAATGATTACCGCCGAAAAGACATGCCGACTTGGCATGGAACTCCCCTTGCCTTCTCTCTCTAAAAGAGGCGGAAACGCGCCAAGCTCATAAGGACGGGGCCAATTGATTGCTTTTCGAATGACACTCAGTAACATAAAGCCAGACGCCGGAACCAACAGATAGCCAAGAACAACCCAAATCTCGGAAGCTTTCAGATAAGCTGCCCAAAGAACATAAAAATAAAGGAGTGGCATCAGCAGGGTGACAAGGCGGTTGACCCACTTTAATAAAGAAAGATAATAGGGATGGGACACCAAAAATGGTCTAACCCGTTCATAGAACAAATATTCTTTATTCATCAACAATTTCTCTTCGATCGATTCCTTAACAAGTAGCAACTGGACCTAGATCAAAATCCCTTCCAGGTGATCTAGCTCATGCTGGCAAATTTGGGCCGCAAAACCTTCTAAGCTTATGAGCTGAGGCTTCCAATTCATGTCGCGGTAGGAGACTTGAATCTTTTCAAAGCGGCTCGTTTTTCGGCTCCCTGCCAAAGAAAGGCACCGCTCTTCTGTCTCATAAACTCCTTCTTTCTTGACTAGAACAGGGTTAAAGAGAACCAAGGGCATCAAACCAAATTGGATAATGATCACTCGCTTGCGTACCCCAATCATATTAGCCGCCATACCAACACAGGAATCCTGGTGAGCTCGTAAGGTATCTTGTAAATCCTGCGCCAAATACAAATCTTCTTTTGTCGCTTCTTCAGACACTTGACTCAAAAAGAAGGGATCCTTCATAATGGCTTTTTCCATCTTTTCTCCTCTCTTGCTTAAAAAAGAGAAGGTCATTCATCCATCTTCCCGACGAAGAACTCCCTCCCCTAGCATTTCATGCTTTTTGTTGTTTCAGCCTTACCTGATTAGTCTTTTTTGCTGACTTGTTTTGCTAAGACAAAGTTACCCAAGGTTGCTGAACCATTTCCAGCTACCGCAGGAGTCACGATGTAGTCACGAACATCTGGAACTGGTAAGTAGCCGTTCAATAATACTGTGAATTTTTCACGAACGCGATCCAACATGTGCTGTTGTGCCATCACTCCTCCACCAAATACAATCACATCTGGGCGGAAGGTTACAGTCGCATTAACAGCAGCTTGAGCAATATAGTAGGCTTGGATATCCCATACAGAGCTATTGAGCTCGATATTTTCCCCACGAATACCAGTACGAGCTTCCAGGCTTGGACCAGCCGCAAGACCTTCTAAACAGCCTCTGTGGAATGGACACACACCGTTAAATTCTTTTTCAACATCCATTGGGTGTTTGGCAACATAGTAATGGCCCATCTCAGGATGTCCTACTCCACCAATGAATTCACCACGCTGGATGACACCTGCACCAATTCCTGTACCGATTGTGTAGTAGACTAAGTTTTCAATCCGTGCACCCGCGTTATTACGAGCGACAACTTCACCATATGCTGAGCTATTTACGTCCGTTGTAAAGTAAATCGGTACATTTAATGCACGACGGAAAGCACCTACTACATCAACATTCGCCCAATGGGGTTTGGGAGTTGTTGTAATAAAACCATATGTTTTTGAATTTTTATCAATGTCAATCGGTCCAAATGAGCCAATCGCTAAACCAGCAAGAGTTTCAAATTTAGAGAAAAATTCAATACATTTATCAAGGGTTTCAATAGGAGTTGTTGTTGGAAACTGTGTCTTTTCAATGACGTTATTATTTTCGTCACCTACAGCACAAACAAACTTTGTTCCACCAGCTTCAAGACTTCCATATAATTTAGTCATATCAATCCTCTTCTTCAATTCTCTTTTTTTCTATTATATCATAAAGGAAAACGGTTCACTTCTATTCCTTAAAGAAAAAACTACTCTTATTTATGTTTCAACATTAGGTGAGCAACTTTTTCATTCCAAACCTCATCTCCAAACAAAATTCAAGGACTGGAGGATACCCTAACCAGTCCTTGAGCAATCATATTTTAGATTATGCTTTTACTTCAATAATCGCATCGCCTTTAGCAACTGCACCAGTAGCTACTGGAGTTACTGAAGCATAGTCAGCTGTGTTTGTAACGATGACCATTGTTGTATCATCAAGACCAGCTGCTGCAATTTTAGCAGAATCAAATGTTCCAAGAACATCACCAGCTTTAACCTTGTCACCTTGAGCAACTTTTTGCTCAAAACCGTCACCATTCATTGAAACAGTGTCAATCCCAACGTGGATCAAGATTTCAGCACCATTCGCTGTCTTCAAACCGAAGGCATGTCCAGTTGCAAAAGCAATCGTTACTTCAGCATCTGCAGGAGCATAAACGACACCTTCAGATGGCTTCACTGCAATCCCTTGACCCATAGCACCGCTTGAGAATACAGGGTCATTCACATTTTCTAAAGCAACAGCTTGCCCAACGATTGGAGAGATGATGGTTTCATCTTGAAGAGATGCTGGAACAGTTCCAGTCACAGCTTCCTCAACAAAACGATCTGTTGTAGCACTTTCAGTTACAGTTGCAGGTTCTTCATCTTCAAAACCAAACATGTAAGTAAGAGCAAAACCAAGTGCAAATGATACTGCAACCATAAGCAAGTATGGGAAGAGTTGACCATTACCAATGTAAAGCATTGTACCTGGGATAATAGTGATACCATTACCAGTACCAGCAAGGCCAAGAAGTGAAGCCAATCCACCACCGATAGCACCAGCGATTAATGAAAGGAAGAATGGTTTACGGAAACGCAAGTTCACCCCGAAGATCGCAGGCTCAGTAATACCTAAGAAGGCAGAAAGAGCAGCCGGGAAAGCCAAAGCTTTCAATTTAGGATTTTTAGTTTTCACACCAACCGCTACAGTAGCAGCACCTTGAGCAGTCATGGCAGCTGTGATGATAGCATTAAATGGGTTGGCATGGTCAGCAGCAAGCAACTGCACTTCAAGCAAGTTAAAGATATGGTGAACACCAGATACGACGATCAATTGGTGAACGCCACCGATGAGCAATCCGCCAAGACCTAATGGTAAGCTAAGGATTGCTTTGTACCAATTAAGATATAAGTTTCAACTACGTGAAAGACTGGACCAATAACAAAGAGTCCAAGAATAGACATTACAAAGAGGGTTACGAATGGTGTTACCAAAAGATCAAGAACATCTGGAACAACTTTTCGAAGTGATTTCTCAAATTTCGCACCAAGGACCCCGATAATAAAGGCTGGAAGAACAGATCCTTGCAACCCTACGACTGGAATAAAGCCGAAGAATTTCATAGCAGTCACTTCACCACCGGATGCAACCGCCCAGGCATTTGGAAGCGAACCAGAAACAAGCATCATACCAAGAACGATACCAACTGCTGGATTCCCACCGAAGACACGGAAGGTTGACCAAACGACAAGACCTGGCAAGATGATGAAGGCCGTATCCGTCAAAATTTGAGTATAAGTCGTAACATCTTCTGGAAGAGTCACACCAAGGGCATTCAAGAGTCCACGGACACCCATGAAGAGACCTGTCGCAACAATAACTGGGATGATTGGTACAAAGACATCACCAAATGTACGGATAGCCCGTTGGAACCAATTTCCTTGTTTAGCGGCTTCAGCTTTCATTTCATCTTTTGATGAAGTTGGCAAACCTAGAGCCACTACTTCATCATAAATCTTATTTACAGTACCGGTACCAAAGATGATTTGGTATTGACCTGAGTTAAAGAAAGCCCCTTGAACTTTTTCAATATTTTCGACAGCATTTTTGTCGACTTTTGCTTCATCTTTGACCATCACACGAAGACGAGTCGCACAGTGAGCAACACTGCTAACGTTCTCAACTCCACCGATCGCATCGATGACTTTTTTTGCAATTTCTGTATTTGACATTTGCAAAAATCTCCTTATTTTATTGTTTTGAAAACGGTTCACCCGTCTCTACGCATTTAATTGTACCACTTATTAAGAATATGTCAACCGTTTTGCAGAAAGTTTTTGGCATTTATTTGCAATTTTTGATAGTTTGAAAGAAGCTCTTTTTATTTTCATTTAGCTAAACACCCTTCCGCTATGTGCTATAGCTATTATCCAGTTTTTGGATTTTCAAAAACTTTCATTCTTTCATTTGTTTTCATAAACTATATCTAGCCTTCGCTCCGATATTTTATGATAAACGTTTGACATTTTTTCTCAATTCTTTGGTCAAAGTCTTGCTTTTTTTTATAGAAATCGGTACTATGGAAGTAAGAAAAATTTTGGAGGAGTCAAATGGAATGGACAACAGAACTTCGGTACAAACAGTATGAAGACTGGACCGAAGAAGAAAAGAAACAAATAAAAGAAAACATGGCTAATTCTCCTTGGCATACTCATTACCATGTCGAACCCAAAACTGGCCTTTTAAATGACCCGAATGGTTTCTCCTATTTTAATGGTAAATGGATTCTCTTTTACCAGAACTTTCCCTTTGGAGCCGCTCACGGATTGAAGTCTTGGGTACAACTGGAAAGTGATGATTTAGTTCATTTTAAAGAAACTGGTCTTAAGGTTTTACCAGACACACCTTTGGATAGCCATGGAGCCTATTCTGGTTCGGCTATGCAATTCGATGACAAACTTTTCTTATTCTATACAGGAAATGTACGAGACGAGAACTGGATCCGTCATCCCTACCAAATCGGAGCCCTCTTAGACCAGGATGGAAACCTCGAAAAAATCGACCAAATCCTCATTGATCAACCAGAGGATGCTACCGATCATTTCCGCGACCCACAAATTTTTAAATTCAAAGATCAATACTATGCCATCGTCGGTGGTCAAGACCTTGAGAAAAAAGGATTCGTTCGCCTTTACAAAGCGGTGAATAACGATTATACCAACTGGGTTGAAGTAGGCGATCTTGATTTCAACAATGATCGTACAGCTTATATGATGGAGTGTCCTAACTTGGTCTTCGTCGGCGAGCAACCTATCCTTCTTTATTGCCCTCAAGGTTTGGACAAAGCAGTCCTCGACTACGACAATATCTACCCAAATATGTATAAGATTGGGGCTTCTTTTGATCCTGAACAAGCTCGTCTCGTTGACGTATCTGAATTGCACAACTTGGACTACGGCTTCGAAGCCTATGCAACTCAAGGCTTCAATACTCCTGATGGAAGAGCCTTAACGGTTAGCTGGTTAGTTTACCAGATGTCGCTTACCCATCCGATCGCTTTGACCACCAAGGAGCCTTCTCTTTGGTCAAAGAGCTAACTATTCAGGATGGTAAACTTTATCAATATCCGGTCGAAGCTGTAAAAGAGCTTCGCTCCACCTCTTACGAATTTACAAACAAGGAAACAACCAATAATTGCTACGAGTTAGAATTAGCCTTTGAAGCCAATAGCAAAAGTGAGATTGTTCTCCTAGCCGATAAAGAAGGCAAAGGACTTTCTATTACCTTTGATATTGCAAATGGTCAAGTCATTGTCGACCGTAGCCAAGCTGGCGAACAGTATGCCCAAGAGTTTGGAACTACTCGTACTTGCCCGATTGAAAACCAAGCTACAACTGCTACAATTTTCATCGATAACTCGATTTTTGAAATCTTTATCAACAAAGGAGAAAAGGTATTCTCTGGTCGCGTCTTCCCGCATGCTGATCAAACTGGTATCTTGATCAAATCCGGAACACCTACTGGAACATACTACGAACTAGACTATGGTCGCAAAGCTCACTGATGTCGCCAAATTAGCTGGCGTCAGCCCAACGACAGTTTCACGAGTCATTAACAAAAAGGGCTATTTATCTGAAAAAACTGTCTCAAAAGTTAAAGAGGCCATGAGAGAATTGGGCTACAAGCCGAATACGATCGCTCGGAGCCTACAAGGAAAATCAGCCAAGTTAATCGGCTTAATCTTCCCAAAAATCAGCCATGTCTTCTATGCAGAATTAATCGATAAACTGGAAGAAGAACTGTTTAAACATGGGTATAAAACCATTATTTGTAATAGCGAGCATGATTCGGAAAAAGAACGTGAATACATCGAAATGCTAGAAGCCAATCAAGTGGATGGGATTATTTCTGGTAGTCATAATCTAGGGATTGAAGATTATAACCGGGTCACAGCTCCTATCATCGCCTTTGACCGGAACCTCTCCCCTGAGATTCCAGTCGTCTCTTCAGATAACTACGCTGGGGGCGTCCTTGCTGCAGAAACCCTTGCCAAGACTGGGGCAAAAAAGATTATCATGATTACAGGGAATGACAATTCGAATTCCCCAACTGGTCTTCGCCATGCTGGCTTTGCTTCCGTCCTACCAGAAGCACAAATCATCAATGTTTCCAGTGATTATTCACCTATTCGCAAAGAAATGGAAATCAAGTCCATCTTGACCCAGCAGAAACCGGATGCTATCTTTGCGTCTGACGATCTAACGGCTATTTTGGTAATGAAAATCGCTGACGAACTCGGCATTGCTATTCCGGAGGACCTGAAGATCATTGGCTACGACGGGACCTACTTTATTGAAAATTATTTCCCCCGTCTCACCACCATCAAGCAACCCTTACAAGAGATTGCTCGCCTGACGGTCGACCTTCTTCTTCAAAAAATCGAAGGAAAAGATGTAAAAACAACAGGCTATTTTCTCCCTGTTAGTGTTTTACCCGGCAAAAGTGTTTAAAAGAGAGTAGAACAGAAATCGGTAATTCGTTAGAATTCGATTTCGTCGTCCCACCTCCGCACAGTTGAGTAGGGCTGTAAAAGCTGATAAAATCAGCGCAGTAGAGCCCACTCAACCACTGTGTCTTGTTAGACAATCCAAAGTCAATTGAGAGGCCGGACTTTTGTACCAGTCTTTTTCCTTATCATGATCAAGCGAAGCTCTATACTCAAAAAGAAACCACCCTCAAAGGTGGTTTCTTTTCTATCTTATTCTGCTTCCGTTACGAATTGACTTAAGACACCATTCACAAACCGAGCAGATTTTTCATCTGAAAATGTTTTAGCTAATTCAATTGCTTCATTCACTGCAACCAACTGAGGGGTATCAAAGGAAGTGATTTCAAACACACCCAAACGAAGAATGTTTTTCTCCACTAAAGTCAAGCGTTCGACGGTCCATCCAGTTTTCAAGTGTTGGGCAATCTGTTGATCCAATTCATCCTTTGATTGACGAACACCAGATACCAAATTGAGTAGAAAAGCTGGAATTTCCACTTCCTGGTCAGTCTCCTCTTTGTCATGAGTAAAAGCAAATCGACATGCTTCTACAACATCCCCTTCATACTCTAAACTCATTAGAGTTTGAAAGGCACGCTCCCGTAGATCACGACGTGATTCAAATAAAATATCAGTCATTGAGGAAATCCTCATTAAACAAATCTTTCAAATCAGGTTTCGCTGCTTTTTCAGTCACGATTCCAACCACATGGATATTGACATCATCCAAGGTCACATCTGCCATATTGTAGACAGCTGTTTTTACTGCCTTTTGGATCGCAACCGCTACTTTAGGGACTGCTACACCATACTCTAGATAGAGGTAAATATCAACAGAAATTTGACCATCTTCTTGTGTACGAAGGTAAACCCCACGTCCAAGAGCACGTTTTGAAAGGCTATCCGATACACTCTTATTTTCAAGAGAATGAACACCATCTACTTTTGCAGTCGCAATCGCAATAATTTTTTCTAGCACACGAGGTGCAATGACGATTTCACCGTATTGTTCAGTTGCCATAGAAGTTCCTTTCTATCAGACCTATTTTAGAGCTGATTAGGCACGAGAAACGTAAGTTCCTTCAGCTGTATTGATAATCAATTTTTGTCCTGCTTCGATGAAGTCTGGAACGTTTACCACAAGACCTGTTTCCATTGTAGCTGGTTTACCAGAACCTGTCACTGTAGCACCTTTAATAGATGGTTGAGTTTCAGCAACTGTCAATTCAACAGTTGTAGGAACAGTCACCCCAATCACTTCGCTTCCGTAGAATTGAATTTTCACTTCTGAGTTTTCAAGGATGTAAAGCAATTCGTTCTCAACATTGACAACAGGAATTTCATATTGGTCGTATGTTTCAGTATTCATGAAGTAAGCTGTGTCATCCATTTTATACAAGTATTGAGCTGGTACAGTTTCAATAATAGCTTGCTCAAATTTTTCTTCTGGACGGTAGCTTGTATCAAAAGTTGAACCAGTACGAACATCACGCAATTTCATACGCATGATCGTGTTTCCTTTACCTGGTTTGTGGTGGCTAGCTTCCAAAACGCGGATCAATTTTCCATCAGCTGTTTCAAAGGTCATACCAGCTTTCAACTTACTTGCTTCAATCATGTTTTCATACCTCTTTTTAAAAATATATTACTCTTTATTTTATCACAAATGCTCAGATTTCTCAAATCTGTCTCTGCAAATTTCCTTAGATCACAATCAATTCTTTTGGTGCCAAGGTCAAGACTTCACAACCGGTTTCCGTAATCAGGAGATCATCTTCAATCCGGACACCAGATAGGCCTTCAATGTAGATCCCTGGCTCATCTGTCAAGACCATGCCGGCCTTGATAACTTCTTTGGAAGTTTGACTGAAATAAGGCTCTTCATGGATGTCCAAGCCAATTCCGTGGCCAATTCCATGAGTAAAGTACTGACCGTATCCTACAGCCTCAATAATATCTCGAGGAATTTTATCAAATCACGGAAACCGAGTCCATCCTTGGCTTCAGCAATAAGGGCTTGGTTGGCTTTCAAGACCGTTTCGTAAATTTCTCTTTCCTTGTCGCTGACATGACCTGCATAAATGGTCCGGGTCATATCACTGACGTAATGGTTATAGAGACAGCCAAAGTCCAAGGTCAAGGCATCCCCAGCAGAGATGATGCGATCACTTGGAGTCGCATGGGGCATAGCAGAGCGCTCTCCCGCAGCGGAGATGATATCAAAGGATACACCTGAAGCCCCCAATTCCCGCATTCTGAAATCTAGGAAGGTCGCCGCTTCTAACTCTGTTGTTTGGCCAACCTTGATAAATTCCAGCACATCTAGAAAGGCTTGATCTGAAATACTGCAGGCCTTGCGGATCGTTGCTACTTCTGTCTCATCTTTAATCAAACGAAACTCCATCACAAAATCAGACAAGGCTCTTAGAGCGACTCCTGAGAAAGCGGTCGCTAGACGGGTATGGTAGGCAACTGTGATCTCATCCTCAAAGCCAAGTTCTTGGATCGCTGCGTCTTTGACAATTTTTGCTGCTTCTTCCAATTCATTGCGGGTTTCAACAATCTCAACAAAGGGGAAACAAGTCGCATGGGCATGAATGGTATAGCGCGAATCGGTGAAGAGGACCACGCGCTCTTCTGTCACCAAAACAGTCCCATTTGATCCCCAGAAACCTGTCAAATAGTAGACATTTTTCAAGTTGTTAATGAGGACAGCTTTTAGATCCTGTGCCTTCATTTTAGTTCGTAGATTTGTAATTCGTTGGTTCATTGTAATTTCCCTTTCAAATACTGTCCTGTAAAGCTAGCTGGGTTGCTGGCTACTTCTTCTGGTGTTCCTGTCGCAATAATGGTACCACCACCGACACCACCTTCTGGTCCCAAATCAATGATATGATCCGCTGTCTTAATGACATCCAAGTTGTGCTCAATGACCAAAACGGTATTGCCATCATCTACAAAGCGTTCCAAGACCTTGAGCAGACGAGAGATATCCTCTGTATGTAGACCTGTTGTCGGCTCATCCAAGATATAGAAGGACTTACCAGTTGAGCGCTTATGAAGTTCTGAAGCCAGCTTCATCCGCTGGGCTTCTCCACCAGAAAGCGTCGTTGCCGGCTGTCCCAGGGTCACATAGCCCAAACCGACATCCTTGATAGTTTGTAATTTGCGATTAATCTTTGGAATATGTTTAAAGAAATCCACCGCATCATTGACGGTCATGTCCAAAATCTGGGAGATATTCTTTTCTTTATAGTGAACTTCTAGGGTTTCACTGTTGTAGCGTCGCCCATGGCAGACTTCACACGGTACATAGACATCCGGTAGGAAATGCATCTCAATCTTGATGATCCCATCTCCCGAACAAGCCTCACACCGACCTCCTTTGACGTTGAAACTAAAGCGGCCTTTTTTATAGCCTCTAATCTTGGCTTCATTGGTTTGGGCAAAGAGGTCACGAATGTCGTCAAATACACCTGTATAGGTAGCCGGATTGGAGCGTGGAGTGCGGCCAATCGGGCTTTGATCAATATCGATCAGTCGATCAATGTGCTCAACTCCTGAAATAGTCTTGTATTTCCCTGGTTTCTCTGAATTGCGATTCAATTTTTGGGCCAGTGTTTTTTTCAAAATACTGTTGACCAAGGTGGACTTGCCTGAGCCAGAAACACCTGTTACAGCAATGAACTTGCCCAGTGGGAAGCGTGCTGTCACCTCTTTTAAGTTGTTTTCAGCTGCCCCTGTCAGTTCGATAAAGCGTCCGTTGCCTACCCGCCGTTCCGTTGGTACGGGGATAGCCCGTTTGCCAGAAAGATACTGACCAGTGATGGATTTGCTATTGCGGGCTACCTGCTTAGGTGTTCCAGCCGCAACAATCTCGCCTCCAAAGACTCCGGCTCCTGGACCGACGTCGATCAGGTAATCAGCCTCTCTCATGGTATCCTCATCGTGTTCGACAACGATCAAGGTATTGCCCAAATCACGCATCTTCTTGAGGCTAGCAATCAAGCGATCATTGTCCCGCTGATGAAGACCGATCGAAGGCTCATCCAGGATATAGAGGACACCTGAGAGGTTGGACCCAATCTGGGTCGCCAAGCGAATCCGCTGACTCTCTCCCCCAGATAGAGTCCCGGCCGAGCGAGACAGGGTCAGATAGCTCAAGCCAACATTGTTCAAGAAGGTCAAACGATCCTTGACTTCCTTTAGAATCGGTCGCGCAATGGTCTCCTCATTCTTGGTTAATTTTAGATCAGCTACCACCTTAAGATGGTCCTCAATGGACAAGTCAGAGATTTGCCCAATATGTAGCCCCTTCTCTCCTCCTACTCGGACAGACAAGGCCTGGTCATTCAATCGATAACCATGGCAGGTGACACAAGTCAATTCATTCATGTAGGACAACATCTGATTGCGAGTAAAGTCACTAGACGTTTCGTGGTAACGGCGATTAATATTGGTAACGACCCCTTCAAAAGGAATGTCAATATCGCGAACCCCACCAAATTCATTCTCATAATGGAAATGGAATTCCTTGCCCTCAGAACCATAGAAAACCAAATGCCGCTCTTCTGGAGATAAGTCTTCAAATGGCTTGTCCATATCAATCCCAAACTGGATCATTGCCTGCTCCAACATCTGAGGATAGTAGTTAGAAGAGATTGGATTCCAGGGTGCAAGTGCTCCTTCACGGAGAGTCTTGCTAGCATCTGGAACAACCAAATCCAAGTCCACCTCTAGCTTGATCCCCAGTCCATCACAATCTGGACAAGAGCCAAAGGGGGCATTAAATGAAAAGAGACGAGGTTCCAACTCAGGGACGGTAAAGCCACAAACCGGGCAAGCGTAGTGTTCTGAAAAAAGTAGTTCATTTTCATCCATGGTATCGACGACCACATAGCCATCCGCGATCCGAAGGGCCGCTTCGACCGAATCAAAGAGACGAGAACGAATGCCATCTTTGATGACAATCCGGTCTACAACAACCTCAATTGTGTGCTTCTGGCTTTTGGATAATTCTGGGACCTCTGTCACATCAAAAATATCGCCATCCACACGCACCCGGACATAGCCGTCTTTTTGCACCTTTTCGATGATGTTCTTATGCTGGCCTTTTTTCTTACGAACGATCGGTGCTAGAATTTGTAGGCGTTGGCGCTCCGGAAGTTCCAAAACTTGGTCTACAATTTGCTCGACCGAAGAAGCGGTAATCGCCCCATGGCCATTGATACAGTAAGGAGTCCCCACACGAGCATATAGAAGACGTAAGTAATCGTTGATTTCTGTAGTCGTTCCAACCGTTGACCGCGGATTTTTGCTGGTTGTTTTTTGGTCAATGGAAATGGCTGGACTTAAGCCATCAATCGAGTCCACATCGGGCTTTTCCATATTTCCTAAAAACTGACGAGCATAGGCTGACAGACTCTCTACATAACGTCTTTGTCCTTCCGCATAGAGAGTGTCAAAGGCTAAGCTCGATTTCCCAGAACCTGATAGACCAGTGACCACGACCAGCTTATCTCGAGGGATTTCAACATCAATATTTTTTAAATTATGAGCACGCGCTCCATGAATGACAATTTTATCGAGCATTTCTTCCACTTTTCATCAATTTATTTATCCTTCATTATATCAAATTTTTCAGCATTCTTTTATCCAAAAGCGTGCTTTTTCTGTTATAATGTTAAGGTGTAAAAAAACAAGGGGAGGCACCATGAAACAGGTCTTTTTATCGACAACGACTGAATTTAAAGAAATAGAGACACTGGAACCCGGTAGCTGGATCAACCTTGTCAATCCTTCCCAAAGTGAATCGATGGAAATCGCCTCTGCTTTTAACATCGATATTGCCGACTTACGGGCACCGCTCGATGCGGAAGAAATGTCCCGTATGACCATCGAAGATGAATATACCTTGATCATCGTAGACGTTCCCATCAAGGAAGAGCGGAACAATCAGACCTACTATGTCACCATCCCTTTGGGAATTATCCTAACAGAGGAGGCTATCATCACCACTTGCTTGGAAGAGTTGCCTCTCCTAGACACCTTTATCAATCGTCGCTTGCGGAATTTCTATACCTTCATGCGATCCCGCTTCATCTTCCAGATCCTTTATCGCAATGCTGAGCTCTACTTGACCGCACTTCGTACCCTGGATCGTAAGAGTGAACAGATTGAAAGTCAACTGCACAAATCAACTCGTAATGAAGAGCTGATTGAGCTGATGGAATTAGAAAAAACCATCGTCTACTTTAAGGCCTCTCTGAAAACCAATGAGCGCGTAATCAAGAAATTGACCAGTGCCACCAGCAACATTAAGAAATACCTGGAAGACGAGGATCTGTTGGAAGATACCTTGATCGAGACTCAACAGGCCATTGAGATGGCGGATATTTATGGAAACATTCTCCACTCTATGACCGATACCTTCGCATCGATCATCTCCAACAACCAGAACAATATCATGAAAACTTTGGCCATGGTGACCATCGTCATGTCCATCCCAACCATGATCTTCTCAGCCTATGGCATGAACTTTAAAAACAATGATCTCCCCCTCAACGGAGAACCTAATGCTTTCTGGCTCATTATCTTTATTGCCTTTGCCATGACCGGATCGCTCGTTGTCTACCTCATCCATAAAAAATGGTTCTAACACCTACTAATAACACTAAGGAGTATTTATGTCTCAATTTGATTTGACCCAATTAAGTAAAAAGAATCAAGAATTCGTTCGCATCGCTAAACACCAATTGATTGAAAACGGCAAAACAGAAGAAGAGGCTACTAGCCTGATTGAAGAAATTCTTCCAGCTATCTTTGAAAACCAACCAAAAGGAGTAACGGCGCGAACTCTCTTTGGAGCGCCAACTGTTTGGGCCAATGCTTTTAGTGATCAGGAACGCTACGAAAAAGAGCATCCAAAAGAGAATGATGCTCCTCATCTCATGATCACAGATTCTTTCCTTCTCGTCTTTGGTCTCTTTGCTGCCATTTCAGCCTTCATGAACTTATTTGCTCCTCAGGGAACCACTTATGGACTCCTCACATTGACTCTTGGTAGCTTGGCTGGTGGGGTTGTGCTCTATTTGATGTATTACTACTTCTACCAATACTACGAAGTTTCTAAACGTGGAATGAAACGACCTGCTTTAACCAAGTCACTTCCTATCCTAATGTTGGCGATGATCCTTTGGGTTGTGATTCTCATGGTCACTGCTTTACTCCCACAATTCCTCAACCCGCGTGTACCAAACTGGTTCATGCTCTTACTCGGTGGTGGGGCTCTTCTCCTCCGCTACTATTTGAAGAAAAAATACAATATCAAGAGCGCCAATACAGCACCTCAACGACGCTAAAAATAAACGGATGAAGTTTTCATCCGTTTTTGTTTTACTGCATGTTCTTGTTCAATCTTTTTGAAAAATAGAGGACTAAGTCATCATTGTTTTCACAAGAACTGTAAGGGGCCAAGGGCTGATCCCTAAACCAAACTCCAGATCCATCTGGGATATAGTCCCGTTTGACATACAGTCTTTGAGCTGGACCATAACCCGAGTGTAAACCAACCCCTAAAGTAACAATCTCTGATAGTAGCCGGACTCTTTTTTCCGCCTCTTCTAAGAGTTGATTCCCAATTCCTCGATTTCTAAATGGCTCAAAAACATTAAAATCAGATAGTTCAGGATAGACTCCCACGAAAGGGCCGTGCTTGGCAGCAGGCAATATAGTGATATAACCTGCCACAAATCCATCCGACTCAGCTACTAATACGTCTCTCTTTCCGTTCTCCTGATCCTGAAAATAGCTGGCCAAGATATCCTCTCTACCCGGCCACCCTTGATGGATAAAGGCTTGAGAGATCCCTTCAATATCATACTCCATCATGCTTCTGATGATTATGCATTCCTTCATGTTGCGCTCCTTGATACCTTTCCTCTCATTATAGCATAATTAGATCTTGGGAAAGGGCAAAGAGGGCCACCCGGACCTGAAAAAACCGTAAGGGTCTTACTCGCTCTCTTGTTTTCAAGCTCATGAAAAAGAGGTCCACTGGACCTCTTTTTTAATCTTCGTTTACGAAAGGCATCAAAGCCATTACGCGAGCGCGTTTGATAGCTGTTGTTACTTTACGTTGGTTCTTCGCTGAAGTTCCAGTTACACGACGAGGAAGGATTTTCCCACGTTCTGAAACGAAACGGCTAAGAAGCTCAGTATCTTTGTAATCAACATATTCAATTTTGTTTGCTGCGATGTAATCAACTTTTTTACGGCGTTTGAATCCGCCACGACGTTGTTGAGCCATGTTTATTTCTCCTTTATAGTTTTAATTCGTTAAACCCATTCTTAGAATGGTAGATCGTCATCCGAGATGTCCATTGGATTAGCTCCGAATGGATTGTCATCACGTCCAAAGTTTGGTGTTGCGTTTGATGGTTCAGATCCTCCAAAGCTTGGAGCTGCATTTCCTGCAAATCCTCCAGCTGAAGCATAACCACCACCTGCTTGTCCTTCACGATTCGCGCGGCTTTCCAACAATTGGAAGCTGTCCGCTACGACTTCAGTGACATAAACACGTTGACCTTGCTGATTCTCATAATTACGAGTCTGGATACGACCTGTAATCCCAACTAAGGCACCCTTTTTAGCCCAATTCGCTAAATTTTCAGCTTGTTGACGCCAAATCACACAGTTGATAAAGTCCGCATCTCGTTCACCATTTTGGTTTTTAAAATTACGGTTAACAGCGAGTGAGAATGTCGCAACAGCCTGATTTTGAGGGGTATAACGAAGTTCAGCATCTCGAGTCATACGACCTACAAGTACAACATTGTTAATCATTAGTCACCTTCTTTATTCGTTAGGGCTTACGCGTCAACTTTTACGATCATGTGACGAAGAATGTCACCGTTGATTTTTGAAAGACGGTCGAACTCGTTAAGAGCTGCATCGTCGTTCGCTTCAACGTTTACGATGTGGTAAAGTCCTTCACGGAAATCTTGGATTTCGTATGCAAGACGACGTTTTTCCCAATCTTTTGATTCAACAACAGTTGCACCGTTGTCAGTCAAGATAGAGTCAAAGCGTGCTACCAAAGCGTTTTTAGCTTCTTCTTCAATGTTTGGACGAATAATATAAAGAATTTCGTATTTAGCCATTGATATGTTCCTCCTTTTGGTCTAATGACCCCAAGTCTTTGCAAGGGGTAAGTGAGGTTTGCTCACAAGAAACTATTATACCAGACTTTGGGATAGAAGGCAAGTGAAAAATACCTTCTCTACATTCTTTTCGAAAAGTTTTATTTTTCTTCTATTATTTTCTCTCCTTTTTTACAACAAGGAAATCTCTCCCTTTCCTTAAAGAAAACTGATATCAGTTAGCTTTAAGAAAGGGCCGTTATACTACCTTCATCACAAACAAGAAACGAGGAACGCTTATGAATTATTTAGTCACCCCCGCTTATCAACCCGATCAAAAACTTCTCAAACTGGTAAAAAAACTGAGAGAAAAATGTGACTTCTCCATTATCGTTGTGGACGATGGTAGTTCTGAGGACTGCCAAGCGATTTTTGAAAAATTAGACGGGCTAGCTACAGTCCTTCACCACGAAACCAACCTTGGAAAAGGAGGGGCTCTCAAAATAGCCTACACTTACATTCAAGAGCAAGGGCAATACGGAACAGTCATCACTGCTGATGCTGATGGTCAACATAAGGTTTGGGATATCTTCCGCGTAGCCAGTCAATCGCAAGAAAATCCGAACCAATTGGTTCTAGGGGCACGCGCCTTTTCAGGCAAGGTTCCTTTGCGTTCTGCTTTTGGAAATAAATTGACCCGCTTCTTGTTCAAGCAACAAACAGGGGTCGCTGTGACAGATACGCAGACTGGCCTTCGAGCCTTTACAACCAACATGATCCCCTTTATGTTAGATATCGAGGGACAACGGTATGAGTACGAAATGAATGTGCTCCTCGCAGCTAGCAAGGCCTTTCCCATCTTGGAAGTTCCGATTGAAACAGTCTATATCAATGACAATGAAGGGTCCCATTTCCGTCCTATTCGCGACGGTCTCATGATCTACAAGGACATGTTCAAGTTTGCCCTCTCTTCCCTGAGTAGCTTTATCGTTGACTACCTGGTCTATGCCTTCTTCCTTTTCGTGATGATGGCTGTGCCGATTAGTCTTCGGATCCTCCTTGCAAACGGGATCGCTCGTGTGGCCAGCTCCATCTTTAACTACTCGACCAACAAACGGCTAGTCTTTAAGAACAAAGACAGCCTGGCTCGAACCGGAAGTGGTTACTTGGGACTTGCGATTGGACTCTTTATTCTCGATACCCTCTTGATTCGACTCTTCTATGCAAGCTTTGGTCTCCATTTGCTCCTCAGCAAAGTGATCGTCGGACTCTTGCTCTTCGTCGTCTCATGGTTGATTCAGAAAAAAATCATTTTCAAGGAAAGGACTACACCTACTCATGAAATTCTTTAAAAAATCTTATACCTATGCTGCTTGTTTCGGCATCCTGCTAACAAGCTCCTTCAGCTATTCTATGCTCAAAACCTTTGTCTTATCCGATGCTATCCAAACAGTCAAAGCTACGACTACTGATACCAAGGCGGCTAAGGAGGCAGCAGCCTCTGCTACTACAACAGATACCAGTTACTCCGATGACAATATCCAGGTGAGCCTGACAGAAAAAACAGTTGAAAACACTCAAGTTTACATTGCAGATATTACGGTTAGCTCTTCTGACTATCTAAAAACTGCTTTTGCTCAAAATACCTACGGGACAAACGTGACAGCTAAAACTTCCGTCACTGCAACTGAGAACAATGCCATTCTAGCCGTCAATGGAGACTACTACGGAGCTAATAGCACCGGCTATGTCATCCGAAACGGAGTGGTCTACCGTGATACGGTTCGCGAAGACTCTAGCAATGGCGACTTAGCGATTTATAAAGATGGTTCCTTCAAGGTTATCTACGAAGATGAAATCTCTGCGGATCAGTTGGTCAAAGACGGGGTTGTTAATCTCCTTGCCTTCGGACCTTCCTTGGTTGAAGATGGAGAAATTACAGTCGATACTAACTCAGAGGTGGGACAATCCATGGCGTCTAATCCACGTACTGCCATTGGGATCATCGACGAAAACCACTACATCATTGTCGTCTCGGACGGCCGGACTTCAGAGAGTGAAGGCCTATCTCTCTACCAATTAGCGGAAGTGATGAAATCGTATGGCGTCAAAACAGCCTACAACCTAGACGGGGGTGGATCTTCTACCCTCTACTTCAATGGCCAAGTTATTAACAAACCAACTACAAATGGTACTATCTCAGAAAGGGCGGTGAGTGACATTGTCTACATCGGTTACTAATCCTATCAAACAACGGTTGAAAAAGACCATTCTCTGGTACACTCTTATTTCAGCTTTCTTTTTCGTCGGAAGTCGCATCTACGAACACTTTAGTTTTGGCGAAACCTCTGCCTTCATGCACTACCTCTTCTTGATTCCTTTGATTGGTGGGTCCTTGCTCGTAGCTCTGCAACTAGTGGTAAAAGGCCTTTCTCGAATCACTCTTAATCTTTGGAACTCAGCTCTTGCCACGGCAACTGCTGGAGCCCTCTACCGAGGCATTGTTAACCTCTCTGGTCGTTCTACAACTCTCGACCAGCCCTACTATTATGTTGCAGGGATCTTCCTAGCCCTTGCTCTCATCAGTATCTTCTTTGTCCGCAGTGTCTGGGTGGAAAAAACAAAGTTAAGTACTTAATATTGAAAGCTCTTATCCAATTATTATGGATAAGAGCTTTTAGATTTTTTACAATACTATCTATCAAAAAAGAAACCAGAATAACTTCTGATTTCTTTTGGAATAAACTTATTTATTTACGTTTCCCATTTCCAGTTGTGTACTTCTGGAATATCATCACCATGTTCACGGATGTAAGCATTGTGGAAGGCAATTGTTTCGTCCATTTGAGCTGCGAATTCAGCTGCTTCTGCTCCAAGAGCTGCATTGGCTGCATCTTGTGCCAAGTGGAAGCGATCCAATTCAGACATCACACGCATATCGAATGGTGTTGTGATATCTCCGTTTTCACGGTAACCATGCACACGCAAGTTGTGATTGTGACGGTTAAAGAAGATGTCACGGATCATGCCTTCGTAACCATGGAAGGCAAAGATTACTGGTTTATCAGTTGTGAAGACTTTATCGAACTCTTCATCTGAAAGTCCACGCGCATCAACGGATGGGTGACGCAATTTCAAGATATCTACCACATTGACAAAGAGGATCTTCAATTCTGGGAAGGCCTTGTGCAAGATTGTGATGGCAGCAAGAGCTTCAAGGTTTGGCTCTGTACCTGCAGCTGCAATGACAAGATCTGGATCTTCATCTGCTGACACAGTTGATGCCCAATCGATCACCTTGTATCCTTCACGAACCAATTCCTCTGCTTCATCAGCTGAGTAGAATTGAGGACGTGGGTGTTTAGAAGAAACGATCAAGTTAATCATATCTTCTGCCTTGAAGGCTTGGTCCATCACCGCAAGCAACGTATTCGTATCTGCTGGCAAGTACTCACGGATGTATTCTGGAGTTTTTTCTGCCAAGTGAGTCAAGATACCTGGATCTTGGTGAGTGTAGCCATTATGGTCTTGTTGGAAAACAGTTGAAGTCGCAATCAAGTTTAAGGCAGGGTAGTTTTTACGCCATGTCGTGTGAGTCTTAGATTTACGCAACCATTTAAAGTGTTGAGTAATCATAGAGTCTACGACACGAAGGAATGATTCGTAAGAAGCGAAGAAGCCATGACGACCTGTCAAGACATATCCTTCCAGCATACCTTCTGCTTGGTGCTCTGACAATTGAGAGTCAATGACACGTCCAGCAGGGCTCAAAGCTTCATCGTAGTCTGGTTTCGTACGTCCTAACCATTGACGGCTTGTACGAGTGAAGACTTCTTGAAGACGGTTTGATTTAGTTTCATCTGGTCCAAAGATACGGAAGTTATGTGGGTTCGCATCCACAAGATCTGCTGCATACTTACCAAACTCGATCATATCTTGGGCCATGATAGCACCTGGTGTTTCGATCTTGAAGGCATGTTTCTTCCAATCAGCAGTGTCCATTGGTTTAATGACACCTGCGTTTGTGATTGGGTTCATAGCCATGCGACGGTCACCTTTTGGTGCAATTTCAGCAATTTCAGGAAGCAATTTACCAGTTTCGTCGAACAATTCAGCTGGACGATATGATTCCAACCATGAAAGAAGAGCATCCACATGCTCCATATGGTGAGCATCTACTGGGATTGGAACTTGGTGCGCACGGAATCCACCCTCGATTGGTGTACCTTCCCAAGCTTTGGTCCAGTCCAACCTTTAGGAATACGAGCAATCAAGACAGGGTATACTGGTTGAGTTGCTTCTTCTGCAGAACCTTTACGAGCTTCTGCTTGGACTTTCTTGATTTCTTCAATCGCTTCGTCTAATTTTTCTGCAAACAAAGCATGAGCTGCTTCGTGGTCGTCAGAAATAGCGGTTACGTCTGCAAAGATTGGTTTCCATCCAAGACCTTCAAAGAAAAGGGCCAATTCTTCGTCTGTTTTGCGTTCGAAGATTGTTGGGTTGTGGATTTTCCCACCGTTGAGGTAGAAGATTGGAAGAACAGCACCATCGTTAACTGGGTTCAAGAAGGTATTAGCCAACCAACCAGCCATCAATGGACCAGTTTCCCCTTCACCATCACCGATTACGGTTGCAGCAATCACATCTGGATTGTCCAAAACAGCTCCAGCTGCGTGAGAAAGAGCATAACCAAGCTCTCCACCTTCATGGATAGATCCTGGAGTTTCAGGTGCCGCGTGAGAGGCAATCCCTCCTGGGAATGAGAAGATTTTACATAGGTGTTTAAATCCTTCTTCATTTTGTGGGATATTTGGATTCAATTCTGTGTAAGAACAATCTAAGTAAGAGTTGGACACCATAACTTGTCCACCATGACCTGGTCCTTCAATGTAGAACATATCCAAGTCGTATTTGTTGATGGCACGGTTCAAGTGAGCATAGATAAAGTTTTGTCCTGGTACAGTTCCCCAGTGTCCGATTGGGTGAGCCTTCAAGTCGTTTTCAACCACTTCACGTTTCAACAATGGGTTGTCTTTCAAGTACATTTGAGCAGCCGAAATGTAGTTGGCTGCACGCCACCACGCATCCACTTTATCCAAGTAAGCTTTGCTGTTAAAATCAACAGTCATATTGTCTCCTCTCAAATTCTAGCTATGATTCTGATGAATTAGAATCCAGTGCAAGTATTTAGGTTATAAACATTCTGTTTCATTCATATTAAGACAGAACGAACGCGAACCAAATTTAATTCAATTCTTTTTCTATTCTATCAATAATTTAGCTTTTTTTGTATATAGAAAAAAATTAAAAAAATATAGTTTTTTTATAAAAAAAGTTGCAAATCTCTTTTAAAATCAAAGCATTTTTCAATCATTTTACAAACAAGTTTTTGCTTAAACCTCTCAAAAAGCCTTTGAAATCAGCTATCTATAAATTCCCTTGTCACATAAAACCTTTCATGATATACTTTAGATATCAAACTAAAGGAGATCGTTATGATGAAGGAAAAACCTAACAAAGGATTTGTTTCAGGTCTGGTGCTTGCCCTTGTCTTTCTTGCATTCGCAGGATTAGTATTTTCATTATGGATGGGACGCCAGAACCCTTCTACTAGCTTTGCGAAGGCAGAAAAGTCTGGGGATCCTGTAACGATGCAAGTCTATGATATTACACAAGAACCTGTCGGAACTGTGGACAACGGCCACGTCCTCTATATCGTCCAATATGATAACCAAAATGATGGTAAATTTGCAGGGATCGAAGCCAAAAAAGACGATGCGACGATTAAAGAAATCGTTGATAAGGCAAAAAATGGGGAACTGCTGACCAAACCTTATCAACTAAAGGGAACGCAATTGGCCCCTTTGGCAAAGGATAGCAAAAATACGTCTCGTAACGGTCGCCTTGTCGGCTATAGCGACTACATCCATTCCCTTCTCGACCCGACTTCTGTCGTGTCCCTTAATATGACGACCAGCTATTACTTAAGCCTTACAGAGTACAACAAAGACTCCTTATTCCTCTTGATTGGTTCAGCTGCTCTTGCTGGACTTTCTATCATAATGGTCGTAGCCAGCTTCTCCGTTCGGAAACGGACCATTGCTTCCTATCAGGAACTCCACCAAAACTATCCCGAACTCCAAGGAGATCTGTCCCGCCTGTCTGATGGAGCCAGCTACTACAATCAAGACTTAAAAGTTATCTTGTACAAGAATCATTTGATCACCTATTTCAAAGGAACGCAAACGATTGATTTACGAGAGGTTCAACAACTATACTTACATGTCACTCGAGTTCGTCAATCAGGGATTGCTCGCTCGATCTTCCAATTGTGCTACATCCGCAAGGACAAACCAAAGAAACAGCACCGCCTATCCATTAAGAATAGGAAGAACGCTGAAGAACAACTCTACACTCTTTTTGCACAGGTGTCTGAGAGATTCCCAGATGTCAAAGTTGGCATTTAAAGATTTTCCAACTCCCTTTGGAAATACTGTTCTAAGCACTAAAATCCCCTCATCAGAATCAGTTGATGAGGGGATTTTTACTATTTAGGTCACGTTTGAAACGAGAGGATCAAATCACTTTTTTACCATTTTTATAGACATCTGTCACTAGGTTGGTCGCGAAGAAATAGAAGAGATAATCTAGATTTGGTGCATCGTAAATCGTGATGTCAGCCTGTCAAACAAGATCTAAGCTTCCGATTTTTAGGATTACTATAAAAAAGTGTATCTTCGCATGTATTTTTCTTAAACAAAAAAATCAAAAGGGAGAGGAGCAAGAGGGTACTTTTGAATTCCCTCTGTTCTTCTCCCTATTTTTTGATTTCTCAACTCACTTCAAATTTGGTTTTGTGGTGGAAGAGAGCTTCCGTAGCCTTATACACTTGATGAGCTACTTCTGCATTATTCATCGTGTATAGATGAATTCCTGCTACATCTTGAGTAACCAAATCCACGATTTGGTCTACAGTATAGGCAAGTCCTGCTGCTCTGAGAGATTCAGGGTCATTCTCATACTTGTCCAAGATAGCCTTAAACTTACGTGGGAGATGAATGTTCTCACAAGTCTTCAGTAGACGAAGAGCTTGGTTACGGTTAAGAATCGGCATGATTCCCGCATGAATTGGAACATCAATACCTGCCAAGGTACACTTGTCTTGGAAATCATAGAAACGCTCATTGTCAAAGAAAAGTTGCGTTACGAGACTGGAGCAGCCTGCGTCCACTTTCTTCTTGAGATTTTGAATATCCGAGATCTGATTTGGAGAGTCAGGGTGCCCTTCTGGGTAGCAAGCGCCAACAATATCAAAGTGAGGAGCTTGCTCCTTGATGAACTCAATCAAGTCTGTGGCGTAACGAAAATCCTTTTGAGGCTCAACACCCGGAATGATATCTCCACGAAGAGCCAAGATTTTCTGAACCCCAACCTTATCCAAATCTGCAATAGTCTCAGCCACCTTATCCTTAGTTAGGTAGATAGCTGGCAAGTGAGCAATGGTCGGAATCTCCAAGTCATTTTGGATATAGTCTGCCAAACGAACCGTCGTCTCTTTGATATTAAATTTATTATTGCTGGCAGTCACACTGATGAAGTGGGGAGCCAAGCCCTGCATATCTTTTAGGGCTGCAATAATTTTGTCATTGCCTACTGCTGGGTTTGGAGGGAAAACTTCAAATGAGAGTGACGGTGTTTGACGCGACATATGTAATAACCTTTTTCTAGTTGATTTCTTACTGATCAACCAAGTATGGAGAACTGCTTTTCTTACAATTTCTCACGCGCAACTTTCGCAGCTTCTACAAGGCGGATCAAGCTTTCTTTCGTTTCTTTAATTCCACGTGTTTTCAAACCACAGTCAGGGTTGATCCAAACTTTCTGCTTGGTACTTTCGCAAGGATTGCTTCGATTGTGTGGTCGATTTCGCCTTCGTTAGGCACACGAGGTGAGTGGATATCGTAAACCCCAGGTCCAACTTCTGTTTGGAAGTTTTTCGCTTTGAGTTCGTCCAAGATTTCAAGGTTTGAACGACTCGCTTCAAATGAGATGACGTCTGCATCCATGTTGTCGATGGCTGGGATGATATCTGTAAATTCTGAGTAACACATGTGAGTGTGGATTTGTGTGTCTGGTGCTACTGTTGAGTGTACCAAACGGAAGGCTGGAATAGCCCAGTCAAGGTAGTCTTCATACCAGTCACTACGACGGAGTGGCAATTTTTCACGAAGAGCAGCCTCGTCGATTTGGATGATTTTCACACCTGCAGCTTCAAGATCAAGAACTTCATCCTTGATTGCAAGAGCGATTTGAAGAGTTGAATCCTTGATAGAGATGTCTTCACGTGGGAATGACCAGTTAAGAATTGTAACAGGTCCAGTCAACATCCCTTTAACAGGTTTGTTAGTACGGCTTTGTGCGTAGCTAGACCATTTCACAGTAATAGGGTTGAGACGAGTCACATCACCCCAGATGATTGGTGGTTTCACCCCACGCATACCGTATGATTGTACCCAACCATTTAGAGAAGAGGTAACCTGACAAGTTTTGACCGAAGTACTCAACCATGTCATTACGCTCGAATTCACCGTGTACAAGTACATCAAATCCAACTTCTTCTTGCCATTTGATCCATTCGTCAATGGTTTCAGCAAGGAAGGCATCGTATTCTTCTTGTGACAATTCACCCTTACGGAAGGCCAAACGTTTCGCACGAACTTCTTTCGTTTGAGGGAAGGATCCGATGGTTGTTGTTGGAAGAGCTGGAAGTTTGAAGGCATCTTCTTGGATTGCTTCACGTTCAGCAAAAGCTGGCAAACGAGTGTAGTCTGCGTCTGTCAATCCAGCGATACGCGCACGAAGTTCTGCATTTGCTCCGACACGTTCAGTCGCAAAGAGTTCTTTGTTTGCTGCAAGAGCTTCTGCTCCTTGACCGTTGCGGATAGCATCCAAATCACGGATTTCATCCAATTTTTCAACTGCAAAAGCAAAGTGGTTCAAGATAGCTGGTTCAAAGTCTTCATTAGCAGTTGTAAATGGCACATGAAGAAGTGAGCATGAGCTAGTCAAAACGATGTTTTCAGCTGGGATTTGCTCAAGAATAGCCAAGCTCTTTTCATAGTTGTTGCGCCAGATGTTCTTACCATTGACGATACCTGCATAAAGCGTCTTGTCAGCTGGGAAGCCACCTTTAACGAGTTCAAGAGTTTTCTTCCCTTCAACGAAGTCCAAACCAATCGCATCTACTGGCAAATTCACAAGGGCAGAGTAGATGTCACGAACATCACCAAAGTAAGTTTGGATCAAGACCTCAAGACCTTTCTTGTCAGCCAAGAGCTTGTTGTAGAGGTTCAAGAAGAGCGCTTTTTCTTCAGCTGATAAATCTTTAACAAGAGCTGCTTCATCCAGTTGGATACGAGTCGCACCAAGCTCAGCCAATTTAGCAAAAACATCTTGGTAAGCAGCTACTAAGCTATCAACGAAGTCTTCTGCTTTACGCCTTCTTCAAAGTCTGATAATTGAAGGAAAGTGAATGGTCCAACCACAACTGGACGAGTGTCAAGACCCAATTCTTTCGCTTCTTGGTACTCATCAAAAATCTTGTGACCAGCCAATTTGACTTCTGTTGTTTTTTCAAATTTTGGAACGATGTAGTGGTAGTTGGTGTTGAACCATTTCTTCATTGGAAGAGCACGCACATCCCCTTTTTCTCCTTGGTAACCACGCGCCAAGGCAAAGTAGCGTTCAAGGTCAGACAAGTCCAAGTTTTGAACAGATGTAGGAACCACGTTGAAAAGGAAGGCTGCATCTAGGAAGTTGTCATAGTGAGAAAAGTCATTTGATGGGATTTCAGTGATACCTTTTTCTTTGACAATATTCCAGTGTTTGGCACGCAATTCTTTTGCAGCATCCAACAAATCTTCAGCTGTAATTTCGTTTCTAAAATATTTCTCAGTTGTAAATTTTAGTTCGCGGAATTCACCCAAACGAGGGAATCCGATAATTGTAGTTGACATGTTTTGTCCTCCAAAAATTCAAGTTGAGTCTATCTTATCAGAAGAAGCGCCTTCTGTATAATTGCTTTTCAATGGTTTATGGTATAGCCAGAAGCTATAACCTTATAGATCAAGGGTTTCCGCCACTTGTCATTGAACAGAACTAATAGACCTTATAAAAAATAACTATAAGGCTTCTACCAGACAGACTGAGACCCCTCCCATAGGACAGTCCTCATTCCCTCTAAAACAAAAAAAGAAGCTATCCGCTTCTTTTTTTGTAGAAACTTATGCTCAAGTTAGTTGCACACAAAAAGCATCCCAAGGTTCCAATACTTTTGTCTGTTTGACCTGCTCTACATTGGTATTGCTAATGAGGACCTCCTGATAGTCTTGCTTCAGTTCAAAGCTCTGAACTTGACTAGACAAATTGACCACAATCAAATAGCGTTGATTCCCATCTACTCGTTGGTAGGCAAAGACCTGATCTGCTGTATCCAGTAGTTCAAAGTCGGCAGATATCAACCAATCTTGCTCCTTACGGAGGGCAACCAATTGTTGGTAGGTATAGAAAACGGATGAGGAATCAGCCAAAGCCGCTTCTACATTTATTTCCTGATAGTTTGGATTGACAGCTAGCCATGGGCGACCGGTTGTAAACCAGCCTGTGGCAGATTGGACCACTGCATAGGGGTTCGAGCATTGTCCCGGCCAATATGTCGGATCTGGTCCATAATGGTGTCTAGCTCCACTCCCTTTTCTAGGCTTTCCTTGGCGTAGTTAATAGATTCAATATCTTCGATTTCGTCCAGGCTCTTAAAAGGATAGTTGGTCATGCCAATCTCTTCTCCCTGGTAGATATAAGGTGTCCCTCTCATCAAATGAAGAAGAATGGCTAGGGCCTTAGCGGACTTCACCCGATAGGCTTGCTCATCTCCCCAGGCAGAAACAATCCGAGGGAGGTCATGGTTGTTCCAAAAGAGGGAATTCCAGCCTTCGTCCATGCCCAGTTCCGTCTGCCATTTGTTAAAGATTTCTTTCAACTTAGGAACATTGAGCTTCTTCGCATAGTGCCATTTTGGCTGGCCTTCTTGGAAGAAAAGCCCGATGTGCTCAAATTGAAAGACCATTGACAATTCCTCATTATCAGGACCAGAGTATTGCTTAGCAATCTCAGGTGTCGCTCCCCAGGTCTCCCCGACCGTTAACAAATCCTTATCCCCGAAAGTCGCTCGATTCATTTCTTTCAGATAAGGGTGGAGCATGGGACCATTGGCTACGATCTTCTGATCAGGAATTTTCCCAATCATGTCGATGACATCCATCCGAAAACCACCGATCCCCTTGTCGATCCAAAGTTCATCATGTCATAAATCTTCTGCCGAAGGGTCTCATTTTCCCAATTCAGGTCTGGTTGCTTCTTACTAAAGAAGTGCAAATAATACTGCTGGGAAGCCGGATCAAATTCCCAAGCTGACCCACTGAAGGTAGAGACAAGATCATTGGGTTGGTCCCGCCAAATATAGTAGTCCCGCTCCGGACTGTTTGGATTTTCTTTCGCTTCGATAAACCAGGCATGCTCATCAGAGGTATGGTTGACCACCAAATCCATGATCATCTTAATACCTCGCTTTTGCCCCTCCGCAATCAATGTTTCCATATCTTCCATGGTGCCAAAGATGGAAGCAATAGCCTCATAATCAGATATATCGTAGCCATTATCATCCATAGGGCTTTGGTAGACAGGAGACAGCCAAATAGCCGTAATGCCTAACTTCTCCAAATAATCCAGTTTACTGATGATCCCCTTGAGGTCACCGATTCCATCGCCATTGCTATCTAAAAAACTCTTGGGATAGATTTGATAAATCACGGCATCATGCCACCATTTTTTCTTCATGCGCTTCTCCTTTTTGACTTTACTTGTAATCCCTTACATCATAACCAAACTTGAAAAGAATTGCAACTCTTAGTGGATCTATCAGTCTCCCTTAAAATAAAAAAGAAAGTCTCTTTAGAGACCTTCCTTTTCAAGACTTCGATTCTTCTTTTCTTTTTGCCAATTGTGATAAGAAAGCATGGCCAATCCAAAGAGGTGACTACCAAACAAGGCGGCCACAAAAATCAGCTTGCCCCTGCCTGGATAAGAAAGTGGGAGATTGCTAAAGCCATAGCGAGCCCATTCGATAAAAATCGGATGCGAAATAAAGCGCCATGCTCATCTGCTTTAAGTACTGCATATCATAGCTTTTCAAAAAGGACGATCGCAGACAAGCATTAACCAAATAGACCGTCACAAAGGGAAGGAGCAAGAAAAAGTTCTTATCGATTCCTTCATGTTGAAAAATGATGAGGCCTTCTAGACAGAACAGTCCAAAGGCAAGGGCCACTTTTTGCCAACGGTGAACCTTAAAGGTTTGTGCATAAAAATGATCATAGAGATAGTATCCCATATAGATAAAAATAGGCGTGTAAAAGAGACCATTTCGCGCTGTGAAAAATAAGTTGCTGTAGAGTTGGTATCCCTTGAGAAGACTCGTGGTGTCCAGATAAGCTGAATAGGTCTCGATCAAACCCCAGCAGTATAGAAGAAACGTGATCACCCCCGTCCAAACCATACCTAGGCGTTTGACCAATTGATTGACTAAAAACAAGCCCAGCAAAAAGGCTGGGATATACCAGAGTTGGTAGCACATTCCCAGATAGAGCAGAGCAATCAGAACGCCTGCTGGAAAGAGATAGACAGGGAGATGGAGACTAGAAAAAAAGACCCAGGCATAGGGAAGATAGACACAACTCCAAAATAAATAGGTTTTTACGATTTTGACCAGGTAGGCCTTCATTTTCCTTGCATCTCTTAGTGATGGCTTGAGGAAAAAGCTGGCACAGACGATAAAAAATGGCACCGCCAGCCGTCCAAGGATACTCTTGAGGCCAAAATGCACCAGCTCATAGGAAGTTAAGCGACCACTATGCACCAAAATCACTGCAATTGCAAAGAGGTATTGAAAAAGACTAATACTGGAAGTGTTATAGAGGGAATTCTTTTTCATGGTCCTACTCCTTCGCCAAATGCAGATTCTATGGTTATTTTAGCATGAAAGAGAGGACCAAGCAAGGAATCCTTGCCTCCTTATCTACCTTTTTTCCTCTATTTTTGATATACTCAAAGCATGCACAAACAAACGATTATTGATTTTAAAGAGCTTGGATTGCGACACGTTTTCACCAAGCCCCTAAAGGAATTAAAAACAAGAGACCTCGGCCAAGTAGAGACTCTTCTGAGAGAGGTAGAAGCCTATCAGGAGGCTGGTTTTTATGCCGTAGGCTATGTCAGCTATGAAGCCGCTCCTGCTTTTGAGAAAAAATTAGCCGTCCACCCAGCACCACTCATGGGAGAGTATCTCCTCTATTTCACAATTCATGAGGAGGTCGAGACCCTTCCTTTCCCAGAGGACTACGAGGCAGTGGATCTTCCAGCCAATTGGCAGGAAGAGGTAGAGGCGCCTGCTTATCAAAGCTATCGAGACCATCCAGCACCACATCCGCCAAGGGGATACCTATCAGGTCAACTACACCGTCCAGCTTTCTCAAGAGCTAAAAGCTGACCCTTTGGCCATCTACAATCGCTTGGTGGTAGAACAGAAGGCCCATTACAATGCCTTTATCCAGCACGATGATGTGTCCATCCTCTCTATTAGTCCTGAGCTCTTTTTTGAACAAGATGACCGGCTACTGACCACCCGCCCTATGAAGGGGACGACTCGTCGTGGGCTTACCAACCAAACAGATCTTCAAGAGGCTGCTTGGCTAGAAGCTGATCCCAAAAATCGAGCAGAAAACATGATGATTGTGGATCTCCTGCGTAATGATATGAATCGCATTTCGGAGATCGGAAGTGAGCAGGTGACCCATCTCTGCCAGGTGGAGCAATACTCTACTGTTTGGCAGATGACCTCGACCATTGAAAGTCGCATACGCCCCGAAGTCGACCTAGTCCAAACCTTCCAGGCTCTCTTTCCTTGCGGTTCCATCACAGGGGCACCGAAGATTTCCACTATGGAAATTATTCAACGGACAGAGGTTGCTCCTCGTGGCGTCTACTGTGGAACAATCGGTATCCTTCTTCCAAAAGGGAAACGGATTTAATGTGGCCATTCGAACCCTTCAAATGCAAGGGCATCAAGCCGTCTATGGCGTAGGTGGAGGCATCACTTGGGACAGCAAATGGGAAAGTGAATACCAGGAGACCAAGCAAAAGTCTGCTGTCCTCTACCGACAAGAACCTCGCTTTGACCTCTTGACAACTGGTCGTATCCACCAAGGAGAGTTGACCTTCCTGGAGCAACACCTGACCCGTTTAAGAGAGGCCAGTCGCTACTTTGCCTATCCTTTTGATGAGCCAAAACTCCTGAAAGAACTTCAAGAAGAGCTTGCTCGTTTGGACTCCAACCTTGACTATCGTTGTCGGATTGCCTTACAAAAAAACGGGGCCTTCCAGCTGGCTATCACCGAGCTGAAGGACTTGCCCGCTAGCTATCTGCAGGCTCAACTGATCGAGCAAAAGCTTGATTTAGCGAAGCCATTTACTTATTTTAAGACTAGCCAGCGAGCCCATCTAGTAGCTAAAGATCACGAGCAGATCTTCTATTTAGAAGACGGGACCTTGCTAGAGACGACCATCGGAAATCTCATCCTAGAGATTGACGGCCAGCGCTACACACCTCCAGCCCACCTCCCTATCCTCGACGGGATTTACCGCCGCTATCTCTTAGAAACTGGACAAGTAGAAGAAAAACTGTTAACGCTGAAGGATTTAGAAGTCGCTGACCAAGTCTATGCCTGCAATGCCCTGCGTGGCCTCTATCCACTCGATTTCACTAGAGAGGAATCAGAATGAAACTTATTTTTTTACATGGCCTAGGCCAGGATGCCCACTCTTGGCAAGGGGTCCAAGATGCACTTTCCCCCTTGCAATCTGAATCTTTCGCTATTTTCTCCCGTCCAAGCGAAAGTTATCAGGAGGCCAAAGAAAGATTGACGGAGTACCTCCAACAAGAAAGCGAACCCTTTATTCTGGTTGGACTCTCACTGGGAGGCGTTCTCGCTCTCGATCTCTCCAGCCGAGACTTGCAACAACTCAAGGGCTTGGTGCTTTCAGGGACGCAATACAAACTCAACACCAATCTCCTCTATAGGCTCCAAATTCTCCTTTTTCGTCTGATTCCCAAGCGTGTCTTTGAAAAGCAGGGGGCCAATAAACAGCACATGTTGCAAATCTTTACCGAATTAAAAAGTCTCAATCTAACCGATACCGCTAAAACCTGCCCTCTTCCTAGCCTAGTGATTTGTGGCAGCAAAGATGGGGCCAATCAGGCTTCTTCTAAAAAGTTGGCAAATCTCCTGCCTAAAGGTCACTATCTAGAAATCGCAGACGGAGGCCATCTACTCAATACTCAGAAACCCCATGAACTGGCACAAGCTATCAAAGAGTTTGTTGGTGATTTTTAATAGGAACAGAGGCTGGGCATAAAGTGTCCAGTCTCTTATATATGATAGTTATAACTGCAAGGCGCAGTAGCTGATTGCTCAAAGCACTGCTTTGAGGTGGTGAATAGAACTTGCGAGCAAGTTTCCTAAGTCTTTGTTCGCCTTTTAAGCTCCAAAGATGACCTAATCAGCCTTGCGGGGGTGGGGCAACGAACGATTTTTAGTCAAAATTCGTTCTGTCCCACTCCCGTTTTTTTAGAAATATTTTAGAATTGCTTGATAGTTATTTGAAAAGCAAGCTGTATACTAAGAGTGTAAAGAAAATAACTAGTCATTTGGACGAAGGAGAAAACCATGGAAAAAGTATTAGAAATTTCCCATTTGAGTAAAAAGTTCGGTCAACAATACGCCTTAAATGATGTGAATCTGAGCATTCGCAAAGGCGACGTCTACGGCCTGATCGGTAAGAACGGGGCAGGGAAAACCACCCTCATCAAGGTCATCACCCAGCTGATTCAAGAAACTGACGGAAGCGTCTCCCTCTTCGCTTCCACGAATCGCTCTCAGTGGACACAAGCCCTGAAACGGGTTGGTTCCGTCATTGAGAGTCCTGTGGCTCACAAGCATATGACCGCTTATCAAAACCTAATCTACTATTGCAAGGCACGCCATATCCCCAATCCCGACCAGGTCATCAAAGAAACCTTGAACTATGTCGGCCTGAATAATACGGGTAAGAAGAAATTCCGCGATTTTTCACTCGGGATGAAACAACGGTTGGGAATTGCGATTGCGCTCATTGCCAAGCCCGACTTCCTCATTTTGGACGAACCCATCAATGGTCTCGATCCTGTCGGAATCAAGGAATTCCGTCAGATGATCAAGCGCCTCAACGATGAACTCGGCATGACCATCCTCATTTCCAGTCACATCCTCTCCGAACTTTATCTGGTTGCCAATCGTTTTGGCATTGTCGACCAAGGACGCCTGATCAAAGAAATTAGCAAGGCTGAATTCGAAGAACAAGGCGAAGACTACATCATCTTCAAGACCAGCCAGCTAGCCCTTGCGAGTCAACTGATTCAAGATCAACTCCATCACCGTATCAAAGTCATCGATAAGGATGGAGAAATCCATATTTTCGGACAGACTCACGATATTAAAGTCATTGTCAAAGCGCTCGTTCAAGCAGATATTGATGTGGACGAAATCTACTATGCCCGCCAAGATCTGGAAAAATTCTTTACGGACTTGGTAGACTAGTCAAAACACCGTCTTCCTGTATTACTTATCCCACATATTTCATTTAGGAGATTTATCATGTTGCATACCATTCAAGCAGATTTTTATAGACTTTTTCGCTCCAAAGGTTTTTGGATTACAGAAGCCCTTCTCGTTCTCAATATCGTGTCTGGAGTCATCTTTGGAGCTACCGGCCATCTCGGTATCAATACGGAATCCAAATTACCCCAAGCGACCGAAGTTTGGACAGGCTTTAAAGCTTTGATCAACTACTCTGGGAGCATCAGTATGACCATCTTTTTACCATTATTGTCATCACCTTAGTCCTAGGAACGGACTTAACACAAAACTTATACAAGAATAGTCTGGCCTATGGCGTTTCGCGCACCAGCTACTACTTTGCCAAAAGTGCAGTCGTCCTGACCATTGCTCTCTTCCAATTTCTCGTTTCTTATGGTCTCGTCTTCTTGACCGCGATCCTCTACAATGGACTTGGCACCATGCCAGAGCACTTCCTTGCTCATTTTGGACTAACCGTGCTGATTCAATTTCTTTCCACCCTGGCTTGGGTCAGTATCATTTCCTTCCTCCTTTATGCCAGCCAATCCATCACCCTAGCCTTCGTTGGCTACTTCGTTGGAAATATCCTCTTAAGTCTTCCTGCGCTTTTCTTTAAAGATATTGATATCCTCCACTATCTAAACTTGGAATTCCAATATTCCATGGTCCAAAGCACCACAGCAACGAACAACACCCTCTCGATTGCTCTTGGATTCATCCTTGTTTTTGGCTTCCTAGGACTCGCTACTTTCAAACACAAAGATTTATGACAAAAAGGCTTGAGCGGTGCTCAAGCCTTTTTTCTCAGTGTAATGGTCAAGATAAACCAATCTGCCTCTGTTGCCAGTTGCAAGTCGCCCCCTAAGATCTCTACAAAATTTTGAATGATATAGAGACCCAAGCCAGATGATTCTTCTGTATCCGATAGATTTTCTGAGTAGAAGCGACTAGCCAACTGGTCTAAGTGCTGGATCGGTTGTTGCACAATATTGCGTAGCTCGACCCGAATCGTGTCCTCATCCGACATCAAGGTCAAGCGGGCCTGATCCTTCCCATGCTTGAGGACATTGCTGAGCATATTTTGCAAGAGGCGCTCCCAGAGCTCCGGATCCGTAGCATAATGAAGATGCTCCTCCATCTCCACTTCTAAGGCAATCCCCGCCTCAGACAAGCTATCATAATACTGGAACAACTGCTGGGTCAGGACTTGGCTGAGATTAACGTCTGTAAGCCGAGGCTGAATAGCTCCCTCCATCAAGCGTCTGTATTCCAAGAGAGATTCCAGGCGTTTTGAGACGACTTGAAGATTGGAAGCAATTTTCTTCAGCTTTTCCTCTTCCTGCGTCCCACCCTTGATGATTTGTTGGGTATAGCCCGATGCAATGGTCAAAGGCGTCCGGATATCATGAGCAATATTACTGATGGCCATATCCAAGGTCTTTTTCTCTTGAAAGGCAATCCGATTGGTCCGCTCGATTTGATCAAAGAGATCACTGACCTGCTTGGTCAAGGCGACCATTTCTTTTTTTGAAACACGTGACGTTAACCGTACCCCACTCCCATTTTGGAGCTTCTGTTGAATCTGCTCCTGCAAATCTGTGAGAGCAGAGAGTAGGCGAAGGTAACCCAGTCCCAAGAGAAAGACAAGGACGACTAGAATTAGAACCAATCCCCACATTACTTGTCTCCTTTCAAGCGAACGCCCAAGCCCCAGACGGTTTCAATGTAATCCTCATCTGGGTCTAGTTGGGCAATTTTCTTCCGGAGATTACTCAACTGGGCATTAAGGGTATTGTCTCCAGGCAGATAGACCTCTTCCCAGACCGCCTCATACAATTCTTCCTTGGTGAAAATCTTCTTTGGATGAACCAGCAAGGTCTCAAAAATTTGAAATTCTTTTTTGCCCAAGCGAAGCGTCTGTTCGCCAGACTCCAGTTCAAAGGTTTCTGGATTTAAGACCAAATTCTTAAAGGATAGCTTTTGCGGCGCTTGAGCTTCCTGTGCTACCGTCGTTTGATTTCGCAGCTGCACCGTCACACGAGCTGCCACCTCATCCAGATTAAAGGGCTTGACAATATAATCATTGGCACCGGCAAGGAGGTACTGGCTAATGAGGTGTTTGTCTCCAAGAGCCGTCATCATGATAACCGGCACCTGACTCTGCAAACGGATCTCCTCCAGGACCTGGTCCCCATTTTTCCCTGGAAGCATGATGTCCAGGAGGACCAAATCAACGGCTTCTTGCTGGAAGAGTCGCAACCCTTCTGTACCTGAAAAAGCCTGAAGGACCTCATAGTCTTCACTTAAGAGACTGTATAAAATTTCTTGGATATCATTATTATCCTCGATTAATAAAATCCGTGCCACTTGCCTCGCTCCTTTTTCCTTTGAACTCCAAATCATTTCTATTCCCCTAGCCTATCAAATAAAAGCTCCTTCGTCAATGAAAATATGAGAAAATTCTATAGTACCCAGGTAGATCTGCATGTTAGGTTATCACAGGATGAACTTGACTATCCTTTCTTTCAAAGGGTATAATAGGACCAATGACAGAATAGGGAGAATCATCTATGAAAAAAAATGCCAAAACGAAAATCAGCCTTGTATCCATTCTCGTTATCCTGGGCGTTGCTGGAAGAATGATGCGAGTCATCCACCGACACCAAATTAGAGAGCAAAACAGACAAACCATCCAAACGACTAAAAAGGTTGCAGAGTTTCAGAAAACACTAGACGAGGAAGAAACGAAGAAACGCAACGAAACCTTCAACAAGGTTTTTAATGAATCCCTAGTTCAGAAAAATTTTGAAAATTGGCAAAAAGTCGATGAATTTCATGGTTTGGGACAGAGAACTGGACAATTTTATATCTATAACTTTGAAAAAAAGGAAGAGATTCTCCTAGAGAATACAGATCAAGCATTTGTTCTACCCATTCGAGACAAGAGTGATAACGTCACATTTCAGGCTATTTTTGCCCACAAGGACGGCCAGTGGCACATCATGAAGCCAGACGGAAGTTCGCAGTTGCAACTAGGAGAAGCCAACATTTCCGCTGAATCTAAGTTTGTCATCGAGAACAATGTCTTAGACTACGACCAGTAAATCCATAATGACTTGGTTTAACTACATACAAAAAGCTTAGGACCCCAGCTTGTGGTTGGGATTCTAAGCTTTTTAGTTTATAGGGGAGAGTCGGCCAGCAAGGACCGAAACTTTTATTCAACAGAAGCCCCATTGGTCGCAATGACGTCTTTGTACCAATAGAAGGATTTCTTACGTGAGCGGGCCAAGCTTCCCTTGCCTTCATTGTCCCGATCGACATAGATAAAACCGTAGCGCTTCTTCATTTCTCCAGTCCCGGCAGAGACCAGGTCAATACAGCCCCAAGTCGTATAGCCCCAGAGGACAACACCATCTTCATGAATGGCATCCCGCATGGCCTTGATGTGGGCTGCCAGGTAGTTAATCCGGTAGTCATCCTCAATCTCCCCGGCTTCATTTGGAGTATCAACGGCGCCTAGTCCATTTTCTACGATAAACAGAGGCTTTTGATAACGATCCCAGATGGTGTTGAGGGTAATGCGGAGACCAAGAGGGTCAATCTGCCAACCCCATTCTGAGCTTTCTAGGTAGGGGTTCTTCAGAGAGGCAAAGATATTGCCTGCTGTTTTCTCCCTTTCAGCTGGATCCCCTGAAGCGACCCGACTGGCATAGTAGGAGAAGGAAATAAAGTCCACTGTATGGTCTTTCAACAATTGAAGGTCCTGCTCGGTCATCTCAACCGTGATTCCCTGACGCTCCCACTCTTTCTTAGCATAGTTTGGGTATTCCCCACGCGCCTGCACATCGATGAAGAAATAGTTCTTGCGGTCTTCTTCTAGACCAGCCCAGACATCTCGCGGAGCACAGGTATGCGGATAGTTTTGCCCAGCTGCCAACATACAGCCAACCTTATTGTTAGGATCAATCTCATGGGCTAGCTTGGTAGCAATGGCTGAAGCGACCAACTCATGGTGAGCCGCCTGGTATTTGACTTGCTCCTCATTCTCCCCTTCTTCAAAGCAGAGACCCGCTCCCATAAAAGGCGCATGAAGGATCATATTGATTTCATTGAAGGTCAGCCAGTAGTTGACCAAGCCCTTGTAGCGAGTGAAGAGGGTCCGGCAGAGACGTTCATAACATTCCAACATCTTGCGACTGCGCCAACCTCCATACTCAGTAATCAAATGCATGGGACAGTCAAAGTGGGTAATGGTCACCAAGGGTTCAATGCCATACTTGTGACATTCCTTAAAGAGATCTTCATAGAACTGTAGACCTACTTCGTTTGGCTCTAGTTCATCTCCTTTGGGGAAAATCCGAGACCAGGCAATGGACAAACGATAGGTTTTAAAGCCCATTTCCCCAAAGAGGGCAATGTCTTCCTTGTAGCGATGATACATATCAATGCCATCCTTAGCCGGATAAAAATAGCTCTCTTCAAAGTCGAACATCTTTTTCTGACCCGTGATAATGGCGTGACGGTCAGGCCCAATCGGTACCACATCCACATTGGCCAAGCCACGGCCGTCTTCATTATAAGCTCCTTCACATTGGTTGGCAGCCGTCGCCCCACCCCAAAGGAAACCATCTGGAAATTGAAGTCTATCGGACATCTCTCTACCTCACTTGATTTGATAGTTCTATTATACCCTTCTCTAACCCAAAAATCTTACAGCATCCTAGGAAAAACTGATACTATTCTAAGGTATCTACCACACTCATACAAGAAAACAGATCGGACGAATCCGATCTGTTAAAATGCATACTCTTTTGCCAAATATAATATTTGGCTTTCTTAAATCTAATAAATTCTGTTAAATATAGAAAAATTTTATTCGTTAGAATTATTCAATCATCTACTGAAACTTTCCGCCGTGAGAAAAGTGCTTGAAACACGATTGTTTCTAGCACTCGGGAGTTTTGAAACTTTAGGTTCAAAACTAAGTCATGGAACTTCCTGGATTGCTGAAATCATCCACTGGATAATTTCACCTAACGTCTGTACTCACCTAAGGAAAGTTTCAAAGAAGATTTTGTCTTTAATAAAAAAGACCGGATGGCTCCAATCTTTTCTATAGTTCATTTTCTCAAATTCTATTTTAAGAATAGCTAAGGTTGGCGTTAAATGACCACGCCTCCTATTTCATACGATAAAAATCAATCACTAGACCTGCTGGACCACTTACTAGCAGGGATTCGGTTCCCCAATCAGTTACAGCTGGACCATTTAAAACCTGGATACCAAGATCTTTCAACCGTTGGTAGTTCTGCTCTACATCCTCAACTTCAACGTGAAGAATGATTCCTGACTGGAAATTTTCCAAAGGTATCAAATGGTTTTGGGATAACATGAGACAGTGACTGCCAATCGTGAACTGAGCAAAACTTTGGTCAACATAGTCCGCCTTTTTGTCCAAGATACGCTCCAAGCTAGCACATACTTGGGGAACATTTGAAACGATAATATCTAATTGATTTAAATTCATTTACTATCCTCCAGAAAAAGACCGGATAGCTCCGATCTTTTCAAGTTCTGCTCTAAGAAAATCAAAGTATAAACAAGGCATCGAACCGCAGACAGTACTGGAGTACGGCAAGGTGAAGATAACGCAGTTTACATTTGATTTTCGACGAGCAGGATTATTTGATTGCGCGTGATTGCAACCCTTCTTCTTCCAAGAAGAGGCGGAATGGTACAAGCTCTTCAGCTTCGTATTTTTCTTTGAAGGCTTTAATAGCTTCTTCTGAGTGTTGTTTTGGATCCAACTCAAGTACTTCTACTGGAAGTGGACGATGTGGAGTGATGTGAGCATCGATAACAACAGTTTTACCTTCTTTGTTCAATTTAACAGCTTCAGCAACGACTGCGTCGATGTCTTCGATACGGTCAACTGTAAATCCAATAGCTCCTTGAGCTTCAGCGATTTTCGCATAGTCAGCATTAGGGAAGTCACAACCAAACAAGTGTTTGTTTGTGTCTTCGTATTTGTCCTTGATGAAGGCATATTTATCATTTGAGAAGACAACGTTGATAACTGGAAGGTCGTATTGAACGTTTGTGATAACGTCTGGGTAGCACATGTTAAATGCTCCATCACCCATGATGTTCCATATTTGGCGATCTGGATTGTCTTTCTTAGCAGCGATACCACCAGGAAGGGCAATACCCATTGTCGCAAAGAGTGGAGATGTACGCCACATGTTCTTAGGTGTCATGTGAAGGTGACGAGTTGATGTTTGAGTAGTGTCACCTACGTCGATTGAATAGATAGCGTCTTGATCAGCATGTTTGTTGATTGCATTGTAAACTTGATACAATTGCAATTCACCCTCAGTTTTACCTTCGAGTTTGTTCATGTAATCACGCCAGTTTTGGTTGTTCTTAACGTTTGCACGCCACCATGGAGTAGATTCAACTGGATTCACTTTGTCAAGGATTGCTTTCGCTGCTTGACCTGCATCACCAAGGATTGAAGCGTCTAGGGCATGACGTTTACCAAGTTTGTAAGGGTCGATATCAACTTGGATGAATTTTTCAGTGTTCTTGAAGGCTTCGTAAACTTCAGCAAATGGGAAGTTTGAACCAAGGAAAAGAACTGTGTCTGCTTCAAAGACCACTTCGTTGGCTGGTTTCCAACCAACACGGTAAGCAGAACCTGTCAAACCTTCGTAGTTCCATTCGAACGCTTCAAAGTTTTTACCAGTTGTGATGATTGGTGCTTTGATTTTACGTGACAATTCAGTGATCACTTCACCAGCTTTAACACCACCGTAACCAGCATAGATCACTGGACGTTCAGCATTGTTCAAAAATTCAACAGCCTTGTCAATTTCAACTTCGTTCAAAGCAGGAGCGATGAATGAACGCTCGTAAGAACCTGATCCGTAGTATGAGTTTTCGTCGATTTCTTGGAAACCAAAGTTTACTGGAATTTCAACGACAGCTGGACCTTTTTTAGAAACGGCAGCACGGCAAGCTTCGTCAATCACTTTGGCAATTGCTCAGCGTAAGCTACACGTTTGTTGTAAACAGCGATACCGTTGTACATTGGGTTTTGGTTCAATTCTTGGAAGGCATCCATGTTCAATTCGTTAACTGGACGTGATCCAAGGATAGCAAGGAATGGAGTGTTATCCATAGCTGCATCGTAAACACCGTTGATCAAGTGAGTTGCACCTGGTCCACCTGAACCAACTGCAACACCGATAGATCCGCCAAATTTAGCTTGCATAACCGCTGCAAGAGCACCTGTTTCTTCGTGACGAACTTGCAAGAAACGGATATCTTTGTCTTCAGCCAAAGCGTCCATAAGTGAGCTAAGTGTTCCTGATGGGATACCGTAGATAGTGTCTACGCCCCATGTTTTCAATACGTTGAGCATTGCTGCAGATGCAGTAATTTTTCCTTGAGTCATAAATATAACTCTCCTTCAATAAAAATAATTGTCAGTCTTTGAACTGAATTCGACAAAGAGTGAAAACGTTTCAAATAACTTTACTATATCAATTTATCACGTTTTATTGTCCTTGTATAAGAATATGCTCACTGAATGCCTGGAACTATTACATAACACAAAGCAAATATCTGTTCTGTTTCTGCCAACTATTTTATAACAGAAGTCACAAACCGCATAAGGGCAAGGTTTTTGCTTGTTGTAGAATTAGTACAAAATAGAGTGTTTCCCCAAACTGTTTTATAGAAGACATTAAAAAATCCTAGCTAGAAAATCATTTTCCTAGCTAGGATGGGTTATATTTCTCTTTGAAGAGCCTTACTCAAGACCCTGTATCCTTCAATTGTTAAATGAAGTCCATCTGTTGTATAAGCCGGTTTGAGCTGACCATCTTCTCCAAGCAAATGATCAAAAACATTGATAAATTCAACATTTATCATCCCTTGGGCCAATTCGTGGTAGGCCTGGTTCAAGGTCTGAATCTTCTGATTGGTCCGGATATAGACTGTCCCCTTGTAGGGCTCTCCCTCATTCACAGGAAGAACCGAAACGAGTTTGATTTGCGCTAAGGGCAAGAGTCGCACCATCTCCTGCAAGATGATGCTCATGTTTTCAATGGTTTCCGACAGGGGCATTTCCTTACCAATGTCATTAGTTCCAATCAGCAAAAAAACCTTATCCACTGCTTGACCGAAATATGGGCATCTAGATGCTCTCTTAAGAGGTCTGTCTTGTAGCCTCTAATCCCCCGGTTCACCATATATTGATCCGTCAACAGCAACTCTTGAAGGGGATAGTATTCGACGATAGAGTCTCCTATAAAAAGAATATCGGGTTCCTTCAAAGGATTTTGATTCAGTTCTCGGTAATTCTTCTGTATTTTTGCCTGTTCTTTCAACAGCCAGGTTTCTAATAATTGTACAGCCATAAGGCTCCTTTCGATTCGTATAGTAGAAACTGTGCAAGGTAGGATAAGATCCTAGTCGAAGCTGAGCCTTCCATCCAAATAAGCTTCGATGACTTCGTAGACTCCATGATTCTGATGAGAAGGTGCCGTATAGCGGGCTGCTTGTCGCGCATGGGGATCCGCATTTTCCATTGCATAGGAATAGGTCGCTAACTCAAGCATCTCGACATCGTTTTGGCTATCCCCAAATGCCATCAAGTGTCCACCATCCACGCCCCAGCGTTCTTCTAAGAATTGAATGGCCGTAGCCTTATTGACACCCGGTTGCAGAATATCAATGGCCCCATAGCCACTAGCTGCAGGAAGCAGGCGCTCTCCAAACTTTTCTCTCAACTCTTGTACAAAGGCTTCGACTTTTTCAGTCTCCGTGACGACACTTAGTTTCAAAACTTGCTCTCCATGTTCATGGGCCAAATCATCCACAAAGCGCATCCGTTTGTAAAAAGCAGCCGCTAACTCAGGCGTCATCAATTGCTCTAAAAGAGGAAACTCTGTTCCTTTCTTAGCATAGCCTCCCGATAAGCTACTAACGACCAGATGGAGTTCTTCTTCTCGGCCTTCTAGATACTGCAAGACCTCCTGCACCAGCTCTTCCGGCCAGCTACACTCTCGGATGAGCTTTCCCTTCTCTAATATCCGTGCCCCATTGGCCAGCACCAAGGTGACGCGATCTTTCAAGTCTCCCAATACATGAGCCATACGGCTATAGCCGTTCCCTGTCGCAATGACAAAGGGAATCCCTCTTTGGTCTAGCTGATCCAAAATACGGCTCAAGCGCTCATGGTCTACTTCTCCTTGCTCGTCCATCAGAGTGCCATCCATATCTGTCGCAATCATTTGTAGCATACTGCCACCTCTTTCCATCTTTCCCCTATTATACACCATTCCCTCATCATTTTGGAGACTTCTCTCCCTTAAATCGCCCCTCTCCTCCTTCCTTAAAATTTAAGAAATTCCATCGAATCCTCTTTAATTTTTGGTCCAATTTTATTATAATATAGATAGTAGATTTTCCCTGTATGAAGTAACTAGCAGACCCTTTCACACACCTGGTAAAAACGTCTGCTACTCCCGAAAAAGATCTAAGAGGTAGGCATGAACACAAAGACTTTATACCGCCAAACATCCTTTACCAATAGCGATTTCCCTTTTTCAATCAAACAGATTAGCACCCAAAATGGACAGCCAGATATCTTATTTCACTGGCACACCGATATTGAGATTATTTATGTCAATGAAGGGACTGCTCAGTTCCATATCGACTATGAATATTTTAATAGTCAGCCTGGTGATATTATTTTGATCCGCCCCAATGCCCTCCACTCCATCCACCCCATCCAGAGTTCTTCTCATACTATGGATGTCCTGCATTTTAATCTGGACCTGATTGGGATTACCCATAAAAATATCGCCACTCTAAAATATTTACAACCCCTCTACAATGGGGATTTTGAATTCGTCCGACGCATTCAAGCCCAATCACCCGGTTACGAAGAAATCAAACAGAGCCTCTTAACCTGTATGGCAAACGGAAGAGAACAAGGCCCCTTCTATGAACTCCGACTTAAATCCCAGCTCAATGAACTCCTCTATCTCCTCTTCTCCCATAACTATATCGTCGAGAAGAAGTTCTCAACGGACGCTTACCGGAGAGAAGAAAAAATCCGTTTGGTCCTCGACCATATTTCAAACCATTACCAAGAGGAGCTCATGATCGAGCATTTGGCAGAGCTGTGCCATTTTAGCCCGACCCACTTCATGAATTTCTTTAAGAAACAATTAGGGCTCTCTTGCATGGAGTATATCATTCAATATCGACTGAAAAAAGCAGCCCATCTCCTCCAGCATTCCGATCAGGCAATCATTGATATCGCGAGCCAATCCGGCTTCAACAACCTCTCAAACTTTAATCGCCAGTTCAAGAAATACTATCAGGTTACTCCAAGCCAATACCGAAAAGCTTGTCTTTAACCAATAGAACAAATAATAAAAGCACATGAAACACAAGTGAAGTTTGCGTTTTATGTGCTTTTAATGTTTTTCAACAGAAGATCTGATACAACCTAGCAACCTTCCTCTTTATCACTCAACATTCTATTTAAAGACCATTTCCCTGTTTTTTCATATTGTACAATTAATTCTTGGGAAGTTCGAGTGATTTCCGAAGGAAAATAGAGGCTTTTTAATGTATTGACCGCATTCTTCGTTACTGCTGCTCCCTGCTTTATCTGATAATCAAAGACGATTTTCCCGTCAACATAGCGACTGTCAAAATGATAATTATCATTTACTGCACCAGATGCTGCAACTAGCTCAATATCATGACTCGAAATCATATACAAGCAATCGTGTCTCGATAGCCAGCGGACAATCCCTAAGCCAGACCCAATTCGCTCAATGGTATTGGTTCCCTTAAAGAGTTCATCAATAAAGAAATAATGAAAACCTGACTTTTCCAGACTCTCAATCATTCGGAGAATTGTTTTACTCTCTGTAATAAAATAACTATCTCCAACCTCGATATCATCGCTGACATCCATAGAGGTCATGACATGTCCATAAGAAAGCTCCAAACTGTCACCATAAGCGAAGCCCAAGCCCTGCGCTAAAATACAGTTAATGGCTACCATTTTCAAATAAGTGGATTTTCCGGAGGCATTATCTCCACTGATCACCATATTTTTTTCAAAAGTGACGTCATTAGCAACCGGATCCGCTAGTAAAGGATGGTAGATCCCCTTTCCTTTAATCCCAGCTTCTTCCTTAAAATTGGGATGACAAACCAAATTACCATCACGCTTATGGCGTAGAAGGCTGATGGCTACTTCCAATTCCCCCAAAAGATTGATTGTTCCCTGAGCTTCTTTCTGATGAGTCCTCACTTGCTGGTAGATATAGATTTGGGCAATCTGCGGAATTAAGAAAAGAAAATTAAGATAAATCAGGATAATTTCCATCTCGGAGCTTCCTGTTGGACTTTGTAAGATGCTGGAAATGACTTTCGTCTTCTTAAATGGTTGGACAGCCTGTTTGAAGGCTTCTTGTTTTGGTAGCGCTAGACGGCTCAGCTTTTCCGCTGAAGCAAAGATGCGAACCAGGTAACTAACTTGATCCAAGCGCATTTTATTCGACCAATTCCGAATGCTCGAAAAAATGATATTAAACGTCACACTCGCTATCAAGACTGACATGGCTTGAATTTGAAAAAACGGAAGAAAGAAAAGAGAGAGGACTGGCAAACACGCTAAAAAAAGATAGAGAGAAAGATAGATCCTCGAATCTTGCTTCCCTGGATTCGCCACAATACTTCTAGCCATATTGTGGTTCTTTTTTCCTAACTGGTTCATAACAACCTGAACCTTCAGACGAAGATCCGGGTGATGTTCAAAGAAATCTTCTAACTCCTGCAAAGATGCATCTGGTTGAAAGTTTATCAAACGCATCTTCTGATACAAGGCCTCAGCCCCTATACTAGACTGTGTATAGTTTAGCTGATCAAATACTCTATGCATGTCTAAATCATGCCAAGTTTGACCATCTACTTGACTATCCGTTGGCTGGAGTGTAGATGCCAAAAGCATCGTTTCCACTAAACTCTCTTCACTATCATTTTTTATAAAAAAAGGTTTTCCCTCCCAAGCCTTGGCTAATTTTTTTCTCAGACGAATCGTTGATATCCAATTTGTTAGAACCATAATGATGATCAGTCCAACAAATCCAATTGGTAACCATCCAAGTTTATCCATTCCTACATTCGCCCCTTCCTACTGCCAATTCAGATTCACACGTTCCTTCACTTCTTGATAGGCTGTATCAACACGCGCCTTTGTTTCATCATCCAATTGGTCCCGATACTTGCCTCCTTCAATCCAGTCCTCCAAGATATAGGTCTGGAAATGATAGAGTTCATAGCCTTCAGGAGAATAACTGTCCTTTGGAGTCCGGCTGACCCAAGTAGGATGAGCTGTAGCCGTTTTAATCCGTGTCTTGCGCCCTACCTTCTCAATGGTTATATCCATCAGGACACCCCGTTCGGTCCATTGCGCATTGTCTATCCCTTCCATGGTTTCCATGCGCTGGTTGGAAAGGAAATTCCCCATAGAATAAACAATCAATTTCTGTTGCCCATCCTTATCCACAATCTCAGCAGGCTGGACGACATGAGGATGACCACCCAAGACGATATCCGCCCCCCAAGAAATCATCTTATGGTATAGCTCCTTTTGTTCCTCTGTCGGTTCTAACTCATATTCATTCCCCATCTGAGGCATGACAATGGTCATGTCTGCTTCCATCTCAGCTTTTTGGATTTCTTGACGCATCCGCTCCTCATTGAGATCCGATAGACGGTTGTCATAGTCCTCTTGTTCTAGATTATATTCCATCCCATTAAACCCGTAGGAGTAGGCCAAGATCGCAATCTTGATTCCATTTACCTCCTTGATCAGGATAGGGGCTTGATCTCTCGTCTCATGTGGGTAGACACCAATCGTTTGGATCCCCGCGTCTTCAAAGGCCTTGGCAGTCGAAAACAGCCCTTCCAAGCCAGAATTGAGGATATGGTTATGTCCCAGATCCATCACCTGATAACCTGCCTCCTTAATCGAAGCAACTACCTCCCCAGGGGCATTGAAAATCGGATAGCCCGAAAGCCCATAATCCGAATTAATGGTCCCTTCAAAATCCCCCAAGACCAGATCCCCTTGCTTCAACCATTCCTGAGCATAGTGATAATTCTCAGAAAAATCATAGCTTCCATCTTCCTTGGCGGCACTCATATAAATCAAGTCATGATAGAGTTGATCTCCATTTGCCATGATCCGAGCCGTATGAGGTAACTGATCCGGATGAACTTCTTCTTGCTTTTCAACGACTTCCGGCATTTCTAGCGCTGTAATGGGAAAACCATTCCATTTTTGAACCCACAAGACCAGATTTGCTGCCGCAAATACTGTAATCAGCAAACCATAGACAAACTGTTCGTTGGTCAGGCGAAAAGCGGTCACCTTTCCCAAGCCAATATCAAGCCAGTCGTTGAGCATCCTGAGGATATCTTTCCCAAGCTCGCTCCATCTCTTTAAGAGATCCTTCCAATTCTTCATCATCTTCTCTTCCTATTTCTCTTGCACTTGTCAAAGGCCTCTCCCTAGCATCTTGATGGTACCTTTTACATTCTCACACTTCTCTAACATTCCAACTTTCTCATCTCAGGTTTATACAATGAGCCACTAAACCACATCAAACCTAGTATTCATTGAAATGCTTTCTCTTCATTGTATCACAAATTTTAAGAAGAGAAAAAAGAGAGCAGGACAGAAGCGCCATTGTTTAGAAACGCTTCATCGTCCTGCTCCTGCACAGTTGATTAATTCATGTAAATGATCAATCATCACTTCTTATCGTTTGATTTGGACAAGCTAATCGCAACCATGACAAGACTTAGGAAAAAGGCCGAAAGCAACCCTTTTGTCGTCCGATTCATAAAAGGTTGATGGAATACAAAATGATTATAGGCAGTAAATCCTAATCCAATCAGAGTTACCATAGCCGAAAGTGAAAAAATTGTTAACCACAAATTTCTATTTTTCATCATAAACTCCGTTTTTCGATTTAATAGAAAGGCCCTCTTATTTCAAAGCCTTTAACAAATAACCATAACCTTCTTGCTCCATTTCCTCTTTTGGAATAAAGCGCAGAGAGGCCGAATTGATGCAATAGCGAAGGCCACCTTGGTCTTTGGGTCCATCGGTGAAGACATGGCCTAGATGGGCATTGCCTGAGCGGGAACGAACTTCGATCCGCTCCATTCCGTGGCTATGATCCTGGTAATAGTGGATGACATCTTTGGCAATAGGACGGGAGAAACTTGGCCAGCCACAGCCAGACGCAAACTTATCCTTGGCAAAGAAGAGAGGCTCCCCAGTCGTAATATCCACATAGATTCCCTCTTCAAAGGTCTGATCATAGGCATTGTGGAAAGGACGTTCCGTCGCACTCTCTTGAGTGACTTGGTACTGCTCTGCTGTCAGTTTCGCTTTTAAGGTTTCTTGATCTGGCTTCTGATAAGCTGCCGGATCAATCAAGGGTTGGGCTGCATCCGTCACATCGATATGGCAATAACCCCCAGGATTCTTCTTGAGGTAGTCTTGGTGGTAGTCCTCAGCCAGGATGTAGTGACGCAAGGACTCTAACTCCACCGCGATCTTGCGCCCCAGTTGCTCTTCTTGCTCCGCAAACACTTGGGCGATGACCTGACGATCTGCCTCATCTAGGTAAAAAACACCGGTTCGGTATTGGCGGCCTCTATCATTTCCCTGCTTGTTAACGGACAAGGGATCAATCACACGGAAAAAGTAGAGCAGAATCGCTCGTAGAGTAATCTTGTCTGGATCATAGACGACTTGTACAGTCTCTGCATGATCCGTTTCCTTGATCAATTGGTAATTGGTCGTTTCTACCTGGCCATTGGCATAGCCCACCGTCGTCTTTTCTATACCGGGGATCCGAGAGAAATACTCCTCTAAGCCCCAAAAACAGCCACCTGCTAGATAAATCTCTGCCATCTTTTTTCCTCGCTTCCTGCATTCCCTAAGAGGAACGCTTAACATCTATTAGCTCCATCATAATCCAAGAGCCTCAGATTTTCAAGGATTCTGCATCAAAAATCCCTTCTACTATACTAGTAAAAGGGATAAAGGCACTCCCACTTATTTTTCAAATAAGAAAAAGAGCGAATAAGCAAGATTTCGTAGAGACACTAAAAACTGATGGAAAAATCATGCATGAGAGACATGTCCCACACCTCCTTTGAATATCTGTGGATAAACACAAAGCTAGCATCAACTACAAAACCACCGTCGGTCCGTAGACCTGTAACTGAGGCTTCACAACCTCGTAATGCCAGTGATCATAAGCTCGCCAAGATTGAAAGGTTTCTTCGTTCAATGCTAGCCCACCCAGACCAATCAATAGACTGGCGGCCTGATAAAACTTCTCCAACTCGATCAACAGGCGATTGTCTATCCTTTGAGCCTTCAATAAAACTTTCAACATCTGATCTAGATTTTCTTTAAATCGAAAGGCATCAGGATTGGCTTTGCATTCCCTAGAAAAGGCTGTTTGGAGAGTTTCAATCTTCGTTCTCGCCTCTTGAATCACATCCCTTTCTCCCATCGAAATCACCTTCCTTTTCACCTCCATTGTACACCTTTTTCTCTCTATAAAAATGGAAAATCTCTAAAACTAGGAACAGAATGTTGTCTCTGGATAAGAAACTATAAAAAATTCCCCAAGTTTCCACTCGAGGAAGTTCTTTTCAAAAAATTAGTCAATGTAGTGCAATTTTCCACGGAAGTCTTCTAGGCTTTGGTAGCCTTTTTCTTCCATGATGGCTTTGAGTTCTGCAGTGATGCGGTCAAAAGCCCCCACTCCTTCTTTATGAAGCGTGGTTCCGATTTGTACCATACTCGCGCCACAAAGGATATGTTCAAAGGCATCGCGACCAGTCAAGACGCCCCCAGTCCCCACAATCTGAATTTCTGGATTCAGCCGTTGGTAAAAGGCATGGACATTGGCCAGAGCCGTTGGTTTGATGTATTCGCCACCAATCCCACCAAAGCCGTTCTTCGGACGGATCACAACGGATTCATCCTCGATGTAAAGGCCATTACCGATTGAGTTGACGCAGTTGACAAACTTGAGCGGGTATTTGTTAAAGATTGCTGCCGCTTGGTCGAAATGAACGATATCAAAATAAGGTGGCAACTTGATGCCAAGAGGTTTGGTGAAATAGGCGAAGACCTCTGACAAGATCCGATCCGTCGTCTCAAAATCATAAGCGATCTGAGGTTTTCCTGGGACATTGGGGCAGGAAAGGTTCAATTCAGTCAAACCTTTAAAATCACTTTCTTGCACCTTTTTCAAGATGGTATGGGTTTCCTCAGGAGACATGCCGACAAGAGATAGGAAGAAAGTCCGATCGGGATCTGTTTCTTGCAACTCCAATAGGTAATTCAAATAATAGTCCAAGCCTTGGTTAGGTAGCCCCATCGAATTGATTGAGCCCAGTGGGACATCTTGGTAGCGTGGCTCTGGATTTCCAGCACGGAACTCCAGGGTAGCTGTCTTGGTCACAAAGGTCCCAGCAGCGGAATTCTTCACTTCCTCTAATTCCTCAGTGATCATACAGGCCACACCTGCCGCATTCATCAGGCAGTTGTCAAATTCAAAACCAGCAATTTGCGTCTTTGTCGATACCATCTTCTTCTCCTTGAAATGAATTCTTACAGCCATTATAGCACGAAAAGGAGGATTCATGACTAGAAAACCAAAAAAGAGCAAGAAACGTACGGAAATAGAAAAAATTACCATAAATGTTATCCATTTATTTTCTATATAGAGGGGAAAAATCAGACATTTTTCCAATCCTATCGTCCTTTCGCATCCATTTTTTCCCACTTCATAGGCAGTTGTGAAAATTTTCAGAAAATTCAACTTTTTTCTTTACAAGTCAAAAAAAGTCTGCTATAATTATCGACGTAATAAAACATGACATTGCTTTCAGCAGTGCCTCCATATACCAGTAAGTTCGCTAACCTGCTGGAATTCGTTTCAATGAAAAAAGGAGAAACATGATGACAACTGCAAAAGAATATATCCAAAGCACTTTCGAAACCGTAAAAGCTCGCAACGGCCATGAAGCGGAATTCCTTCAAGCTGTTGAAGAGTTCCTTAGCACTTTGGAACCTGTATTTGAAAAACATCCAGAATATATCGAAGAAACATCTTGGCACGTATCACTGAGCCTGAGCGCGTGATTAGCTTCCGTGTTCCTTGGGTTGACCGTGATGGAAAGGTTCAAGTTAACCGTGGTTACCGTGTTCAATTTAACTCAGCTGTTGGACCATATAAAGGCGGACTTCGTTTCCACCCAACAGTTAACCAAGGGATTTTGAAATTCCTCGGCTTCGAACAAATCTTCAAAAACGTTTTGACTGGTCTTCCTATCGGTGGTGGTAAAGGTGGATCTGACTTCGATCCTAAAGGGAAAACAGATGCTGAAGTGATGCGTTTCTGCCAAAGCTTCATGACTGAATTGCAAAAACACATCGGTCCTTCTCTTGATGTCCCAGCTGGTGATATCGGGGTTGGTGGACGTGAGATTGGTTACCTTTACGGACAATACAAACGTCTTCGCCAATTTGATGCCGGTGTCTTGACTGGTAAACCTCTTGGTTTCGGTGGTAGCTTGATCCGTCCAGAAGCAACTGGTTATGGTTTGGTTTACTATACGGAAGAAATGCTCAAGGCCAACGGCGACAGCTTTGCTGGTAAGAAAGTCGTAATCTCAGGTTCTGGTAACGTTGCCCAATACGCTCTTCAAAAAGCAACTGAACTTGGTGCAACTGTTATCTCTGTATCTGACTCAAATGGTTACGTGATCGACGAAAACGGTATTGACTTCAACCTTCTTACAGACGTCAAAGAAAAACGCCGTGCTCGTTTGACTGAGTATGCTGCTGAAAAACCAACTGCTACTTACTACGAAGGATCTGTATGGACTTACGCTGGTAACTATGATATCGCTCTTCCATGTGCAACTCAAAACGAGATCAACGGTGAAGCAGCGAAACGCTTGGTTGCTCAAGGGGTAAAAGTTGTTTCTGAAGGAGCCAACATGCCTAGCGACCTTGATGCGATCAAAGTCTACAAAGAAAACGGCATCCTTTACGGACCTGCTAAAGCTGCCAATGCTGGTGGGGTTGCTGTATCTGCTCTTGAAATGAGCCAAAACAGCCTCCGCCTTTCATGGACACGTGAAGAAGTGGATGGACGCTTGAAAGACATCATGACCAATATCTTTAACACTGCTAAAACAACTGCAGAAACCTACGGTCTTGGTAAAGATTACCTTGCGGGTGCTAATATCGCAGCCTTTGAAAAATGTCGCAAATGCGATGATTGCCCAAGGTCTTGTTTAATTTGATTCTTTTGCCACACCTCTGAAGCCTTTGGTTTCGGAGGTGTTTCTCTTGATAAAAAAAGAAGATTGGAAAAAAACCAAATCTTCTTTTATTTTTATAAATCATCCAGGGCATCTTTAACCTTATCAAAGAAGCCTTTTTTCTTTGGGTTGACCTTCAAATCACTTGCTTCCGCAAATGCACGAAGGGCTTCTTTTTGCTTGTCATTTAGACCTGTTGGTGTCACCACATTAACAGATACATATTGATCTCCTACAGAGCCTCCACGCAAGCTTGGTGCTCCTTTACCGCGGAGGCGGAATTTCTTACCTGTCTGGGTTCCTTCAGGGATGACCAAGTCAACATCGCCGTGAACCGTTGGAACATGGACCGTATCCCCAAGAGCAGCCTGAACAACGTTCAAGTTCAATTTATAGTAGATGGTTGATCCATCACGCTCAAATTTGTCGCTCGGCTCAACGTTGACCACCACGTAGAGATCTCCGTATGGCCCTCCATTAAATCCAGCTTCTCCTTGACCAGAGAGGCGGATTTGTTGACCTGTTTCAACCCCAGCAGGGATTTTCACATTGACACTGTGGGCTTGCTTCTCGTGACCAGTCCCATGACAGGTTGTACAAGGATCTTTAATTTCTTTACCACGTCCATGACAGACATCACAGGTGATTTGACGGCGCATCATCCCAAGCGGGGTTTGCGTATCCACATTGATAACCCCAGAACCATGACAGCGTCCACAAGTTACTGGGCTTGTTCCTGGTTTAGCTCCAGTGCCATCACATGTCCGACAGCTGGCTTCCCGATGGTACTTCACTTCCTTCTCAGTTCCAAAGATGGCTTCTTCAAACTTGAGGTTTACGCGGTACTGAAGATCATCTCCCTGACGTGGAGCATTCGGATTACGGCTCGTACCACCACCTCCAAAGAAGCTTGAGAAAATGTCTTCAAAGCCACCAAAGCCAGTGCCATCAAAACCACCGAAACCACCAGCTCCACCACCAAAGCCGCCAAAACCACCGTTGGCTCCTGCAGCACCGTATTGGTCATAGGCTGCCCGCTTTTGTTCGTCGCTCAAAGTCTCATAAGCTTCTTGAACTTCCTTGTACTTTTCCTCAGCACCAGGCTCCTTGTTGATATCTGGGTGATATTTTTTAGATAATTTCCGATAGGCTTTCTTGATCTCATCCTGAGACGCATTCTTTGAAACGCCCAAACGGTCATAAAATTCAGTATTGTTCATACAAGATACTAAGAGCGAACAGAAAGCGACTGAAATTTAGGAAACCGACAAGAAATCCTGATTTCTTAGGCGGTTTATCTAATTTCCAAGCTTTCCGCTCGGGTTCAATTCCCCGAACACTCTTTGTTCCTTTCTATAATTTATAAGTAAATCTTTAGAGGATGTTTTCTATACTTCGCTTCACTTGTTCAAATTCTTGGTCTGATAGAGTAAATATCAAATCCTCTTCAGCGTACTCGTTCTGTTCTTTAAAATAGTTATCCGTATTCTCTGCCAACCCTAAACTTAGAATCACTTTCCTTGCAAACTCTTGATGCGCAAAAACCAATAGTCGTAATGATTTGTTTATCTTGCACAAGAACTTTCGGTTGGAAATTTTTCACGTGGAAGAAATTCAAAATAGTCAAAGAAGTTTTGCCAAATTCCACCTGTAAATTTCGTATCCTTCAACAAGCCTGCTTTCGCCAATAAAAGAGGCGCTGAAGAAATGGCGGCAATGAGGATATCTTGCTCACCAAGGTTCCTCAAGAACGAAATCAATTTCTCATCCTGTAGGGCAGGTCCTATGTTTACCATTCCTGGCAAAATCACACAAGAATACTCTTCTATACGGATCTGATCTAGTGTTTTGGTCGGTTGACAGGGCAAACCATCCTCAGAGACCACTATCGAATGATCTGAAGCGACATAATCAATCGTGACGTCAAAAGACAGAGCTAAAGTACTTGTTAAAGCGGTTATCTCATAAAGAGAAAAATTAGGATAAATGATACAAAGTACTTTTTTCGTACGCAACATCCTCTATTTTACCGAAAAACAGAGGCTGGGTTGCAACCTCTGGATTTCTTCCTATACTTACTAGTTTAAGTTTTAAAAATCAAACTAGTAATGCTGAATTGAGTTTCGGATTAAAGGAATCCTAAAATCTCGGAACCTTTCTTTATTTCAGGAGGTTCCGCTAAAACAATCCACTGGATTGTTTTACTTTTCAGTAAACTCTCCGTCTACGACGTCATCGCCTGCGTTTCCTGTTGCTTGTTCGCCTTCTGCTCCTGCTTGGGCTTGTTGTGCTGCTGCAGCTTGTTCGTAGAGTTTCACAGCAAGTCCTTGAGCTTTTTCGTTCAAGGCTTCAAGTTTTGCTTTCATTTCGTCCAAGTTGTTATCTTCTTGGGCTTTCTTAAGCTCATCAAGGGCAGCTTGTGCTGCATCACGTTCTGCATCGAAGCCTTTACCTTCAGTTTCTTTGATTGTCTTTTCAGTCGCAAAGATTGCTTGGTCTACTTCGTTACGAAGGTCTACTTCTTCTTTACGTTTTTTATCTGCTTCAGCGTTTGCTTCTGCATCTTTCATCATGCGATCGATTTCTTCGTCTGTCAAACCTGAGTTTGATTGGATAACAATTGTTTGTTCTTTTTGAGTTCCAAGGTCTTTGGCTTTAACAGATACGATACCGTTCTTGTCGATGTCAAATGTTACTTCGATTTGTGGGATACCACGAGGTGCAGCTGGGATATCTGTCAATTGGAAACGTCCAAGAGTCTTGTTATCTGCTGCCATTGGGCGTTCACCTTGAAGAACGTGGATATCAACGGCTGGTTGGTTGTCTGCTGCAGTTGAGAAGACTTGTGATTTAGATGTTGGAATAGTTGTGTTACGGTCGATCAATTTTGTGAAGACTCCACCCATTGTTTCGATACCAAGTGACAATGGTGTTACGTCAAGAAGGACAACGTCTTTCACATCACCAGTGATCACACCACCTTGGATCGCAGCACCCATGGCAACAACTTCATCAGGGTTCACTGATTTGTTTGGTTCTTTACCAGTTTCAGCCTTAACAGCTTCTACAACGGCTGGGATACGAGTTGAACCACCAACAAGGATGACTTCATCGATTTCTGACAAGCTCAAGCCTGCATCAGAAAGAGCTTGACGAACTGGAACTTTAGTACGTTCTACAAGATCACGAGTCAAATCGTCAAATTTGGCACGAGTCAAAGTCATTTCCCAAGTGAAGAGGTCCAGCTTCACCAGCAGTGATGAATGGCAAGCTGATTTGTGTTGAAGTTACACCAGAAAGGTCTTTCTTCGCTTTTTCAGCTGCATCTTTCAAACGTTGAAGGGCCATCTTGTCTGTTGACAAGTCAATGCCGTTTTCTTTCTTGAATTCTGCAACCAAGTGGTCGATGATTTTTTGGTCAAAGTCGTCACCACCGAGTTTGTTATCCCCTGCAGTTGCCAATACATCAAAGACACCGTCGCCTAATTCAAGGATAGATACGTCAAATGTACCACCACCAAGGTCGAATACTAAGATTTTTTCTTCTTTATCTGTCTTGTCCAAACCGTAAGCAAGGGCTGCTGCAGTTGGTTCGTTGACGATACGTTCTACTTCAAGACCAGCGATTTTACCAGCGTCTTTAGTTGCTTGACGTTGAGCATCGTTAAAGTAAGCTGGAACTGTAATAACAGCCTTCGTTACTTTTTCACCAAGGTATTCTTCAGCGTAACCTTTCAAGTATTGAAGAATCATTGCTGAGATTTCTTGTGGAGTGTATTCTTTACCGTTGGCAGAAACCTTTTCAGAAGTACCCATCTTAGATTTGATAGAGATCACTGTATCTGGGTTTGTTACTGCTTGACGTTTTGCAGCGTCACCAACGATGATTTCACCGTTTTTGAATGACACTACAGATGGAGTTGTGCGGTTTCCTTCTGGGTTTGCGATGATTTTTGATTCAGTTCCTTCAAGAACTGCTACTGCTGAGTTTGTTGTACCTAAGTCAATACCGATAATTTTAGACATATGTTTTTCTCCTTGTTGATTTTTTCTTCTTTTTTTGATATTTCCCTTAAGTGGTGGGGACGTGAGCAACTCCCTTCGGGATTTCATCACTTATTTTTGAGCCTACTGTCTCAAAAATCCCCTGTTTCAGTAGCACAAGCTACTGAAACTTTCACTACGGCGGGAAATATCTTCCTTGCAAGCCTCCGGCTTGCATCTTATCTTTCTTTCATAGTTTAGTGTCGTTTCGGACAAGGTATCCTAGTTGTAAACAACTACCATAGCCGGTCTTAGGATGCGGTCATGGAGTTTGTAGCCTTTTTGGAAGACTTGTGCGATGGTGTCTGCTGGATGTTCATCATCTGCAGGCAAGGTTTGGGATAGCCATGTGGTAGTTATGGTCAAAGGCTCCGTCCGCTGGAATTTCTTCAATTCCTTCTTCTTTCAGAGCATGTACCAAACTTTCTTGGACCATTTCCAAGCCCTTCTTCACATCATCTGTCAATCCTTCGACGGCAAGGGCACGTTCGAGGTTGTCAAGTGATGGTAAGATTGCTTTTGCCAAATCTTGGCTACGGTATTTTTGTAATTGTTGACGTTCTTCATTGGCACGGCGCTGAATGTTTTGCATTTCTGCATGAGCACGAAGGTATTTATTTTCAAATTCCTCGGCACGCGCTTGTGCTTCTTCTAACTCAGAAGGTTGGTTGGACTCCTCCACAACTTCTTCAGTAGCTTTGGCAACTTCCTCTTCTTTCACGTCTTCTTTTTTAATATCTTCTGTCAAGGCATACACCCCTTTCATTTGGTCTTAATTTACTTCATAATGGTTGCTGTTGAGGTAACGGTAGTAATCCGTTAACTTCATGACCAACACTCGGCCGATAACATTGACCAGACTAATCACACGCCTGTAATCCATCTCTACGGGACCGATTACATGCATGAGGGCCATCCCACGATAAGGAACCAAGAACTTGTGACTAATCACCGTCACATTTTTCAAGGCCTTTTCTTGGGATTCCGCAACCAGGATCTGGGTCATTTGGTCTTCTGGCATTCCCCCTCGTAACTCCAAGGCTACGTGTTGGGGATTATCTAAGAACTGATAGGTCTGAAGATCGGCATAACTCAAAGATGAAACCTTTCCTTCTACAAAGACCAGTTCTTGAAACAGTTGCGAGAAGACGTAATCGAATAGATCCAAGACATTGTCTGTCGTTTTGAAGTAGCGCTGTACAATCTGTGGAATCTCCGTCCGCAAGCGGTAGTGGATATCCAAGACCGTATTTCCAATGAAGCGTTCTTGAACCAGCTGATGGAAGATTTCCAAGTCACTGGTTAAGAAATTCTTTGGAATGGCAAATTGTACGGTGACAGGCTTTGATTCATCCAAGGTCAACACCGCTAAGGCATCGTGGTTGGATAATGGAACAATCTCAAAACCCGTCAAGCGCTGCCGTGTCGGCTCCACATCCTGAATCACTGCGGTGTAGCCCGTCATCTGGGCTAATAACTTGGCCGTAGCATCCAAGATATCATCTAACTTAAAGGCTTCGAAATCAAAGGCTTTCACCACCTGGTAGACATCTTGTTCATCAATCAACTCTAGATCGAGCGAGTTCTGAACGAAATATTGGAAACCAGCTCGGCTAGGCATTCGGCCACTCGAAGTATGGGCTTTCTCTAGCAACCCTTGCTTTTCGAGGGCAGCCATATCGTTTCGGATGGTCGCACTACTGGATTGAATGACATCTTGTAGCGCTTTTGAGCCGACCGGTTCGTGGGTCTTGGTAAAGATATCGACGACAAGATTGAGAATCTCATTTTGACGTTCTGTAACCATGACCTCACCTCTCTTTCGTATTTAGCACTCTAAACACTCAAGTGCTAAACCATGATTCTATTATACACTCTCTCAAAAGAAAGTCAAGAAAAAAATCCAAAAAATTAGCACTCTTTTTTAAAGAGTGCTAAAAATCATTCTTAAGACCGATACTAGGCCAAAAAAACTATAAACCTGCTTCTTTCAGCTTTTGAATGTATTCTTCTAAGACCAGTTGGTGCTTGACCATATACTGGGCATTTTCTACACCGACGTAGCGGAAGTGCCAGTTTTCATAGTCTACACCCGTGATCGCGTTTTTCCCTTCTGGATAACGGAGAACAAACCCATATTGTGGCGCCAAGGCAATAATTTGTTGTACTACCTCTTCGGACAGCCCATTTGGGGCACTCATATCAATTGCAAGACCCGTCTGGTGCTCACTAGCTCCTGGAACCTGTACCTGAGCTTGTGCCTGACGTTCTGCTTCTTCATGAGAAAGACCAGTAGCTTCCAACTGTGCTACCCGCTCATTGTAAAGCTCTGTTTGCTCCTCCACACTTCGATAACCGGAAATCAAGGACTCCTCAGGAGCAACTGCCCTTGCCGCCGCTAAATTGTTTGGTTTGTTCTGCAATCCGACTATCCACCTTGATTTCTTCAACGTCGACTAACTGAGGATTCAGCTCGGCTAACTTGTTGTCTCGGTTGACCAGGACTAGGTTCCAATCCTTACTAGAAACTTGGGGAAGATCTGTTTTAGGTTTTTCTTCCTTTTTCTCAACCTTTTTTGGAATGCTTGTTTCTACTTTTTTATCTTCAACAGAGCCCATATGAAGCCATTGAGGTTTCAAATAGAAAATACCCACTCCTGCTCCAATTAGACAGATGCCTAAACAGCAGAGTACGATCCAGCTAACTTTCTTTTCTCTTTTCTTGGCAAGTTTATATTTAGTCATGATTTCCCTCTAACCATTTTGCTCCAACCTGGCGGTATGACAGATCTCCAACTGCTTCTAGTTTAAATTGGCCATCTTCATACTCAATAACAGTCACACTACCATTGTCCAAGACCAATTCTTTAAAGGCTTTTGGATCAATCAGGTAAATCAAGGTACTGATGGTCATCCCATGACTGACCACGATGGCATTCCCGCCACCCTTAGACTCGACATCCTTAGCAATTGCCGTAAAGCCATCCAAGATGCGGTCACGAAGGGTTTCCCAGGACTCTGCCCAGCCGGCTGTGTCCACTTCGACAATCCCTTCTGCCAACTCCATCAAGCTCAAATGATGGAAGTCATCAACCCGAAAGACACGTGGCAAAACGCCCAAAAAGAGTTCCCCGTCATAGGCTCCATCAAAACTTCCAAAGCACCATTCGCGGATGCGCTTATCATAATGGTAAGGAATCTTACCCGTTAACCCTAGTTCTTCTAGCACAATCCCCATGGTTTGAATGGTTCGACCGGAGTCGCTGGACACCGCTTGTTGGAACTGAATCCCGGCTTCACGTAGACCAATCCCCAATTCATGAATCCCTCGTTCGCCAGCTTCTGTCAAGGGACTATCAGACCAACCTTGGGCGCGACCAATGGTATTAAACATGGTTTTTCCATGACGGGCAATATACAATTTTGTCTTTGCCATTTTTATCCTCCTGCAATTGTTTTCTTCTTATATAAGCTATCTTATTTTTTCACACCAAGTTCTTCTGAGTGGGCTGCTAACCAGTTAGCACCCAGTTTGCGATAAGACTCATCTCCGATGGTCTGGATCGAGAAGTGTCCATTTTCGTATTCGACGAGGGTGACACTACCATTTTCAACCCTTGGATCCAGCTCAATCTCTGGATTCAAAATACACACAAAGGAACCGATGGTCATGCTGTGACTAACAACCAAGGCATTTCCACCACCCCTGGCTTCAACTTCCTTGGCAATCTCCTCAAAGCCATCTACAATCCGTTTTTTCAACACATCCCATGGTTCAGCCCAACCGGCTGTATCTACTTGGTAGATTCCATTCGCCAGCTCTTCCAGACTGAGTTTCTTGTAGTCTTCAATATCTAGAACCCGAGGAACGACTCCACGGAAAAGTTCCCCTCCGTAGGCACCATCAAAACTTCCAAAACACCATTCCCGGATCTTTTTGTTGAAAGTATAAGGAATCTGATCTGTGAGCCCAAGCTCGTCTAAAACAATTCCCATGGTTTGAATAGCACGACCTGAATCGCTGGAAACAGCACGGACAAAGTCCAAACCAGATTCTCTCAAACCAACCCCCAATTCACGGATGCCTTCTTCTCCTTGAGCAGTTAAAGGTGTATCCGACCAACCTTGGGCACGACCTATCGTATTAAACATGGTTTTTCCATGCCGGATAATAAATAATCTTGTTTTCACCATGTGATCTCCTTTTACGTCCTTCTATTATATCATTTTTTATAAGGAAACTGGCAGCGATGACCTCTCGATTCACTTTCACTTCCTCAGCCAACATTAAAAGCCCTGAGCAAAAATCCTGCTCCAGGGCCATTTTTTAATTTTTAAACTATGAACTGGGGACGGAATTTGACCACCACGGGCAATAAAGTCAGCTGATGAAGCCTTGTTGACCTTCATCACTGGAGCAGACCCAAGAAGCCCTCCCAGCTCTAACATATCACCTTCTTCTCCATAAGGAATGATCCGAACCGCTGTTGTCTTTTGGTTGATAACGCCGATAGCTGCTTCGTCGGCAATCATGGCCGCAATGGTCGAATCTGGAGTATCAGCTGGGATGGCAATCATATCCAGACCGACGGAACAGATAGCTGTCATGGCTTCCAATTTTTCCAGGTTGATATGGCCGGATTGGACTGCCGCAATCATCCCCTCATCTTCTGAGACCGGAATGAAGGCACCTGACAAACCACCGACTTGGTTACAAGCCATAATGCCACCTTTTTTCACTTGGTCATTGAGTAGAGCCAGCGCTGCTGTTGTCCCGTGGGTTCCTACTACTTCAAGCCCCATGGCCTCAAGGACACGGGCAACCGAATCCCCAACAGCTGGCGTTGGGGCGAGGGACAAGTCCACAATCCCAAACTCTACTCCTAGGCGTTCACTAGCCATTTGACCAACCAATTGGCCGACACGGGTAATCTTGAAGGCTGTCTTCTTGACTGTTTCCGCCAATACATCAAAGCTTGCACCGGGAACTTTTTCGATGGCCCGTTGGACGACACCAGGTCCTGAAACCCCAACGTTGATGACGACATCCGCTTCACCGACACCGTGGAAGGCTCCCGCCATAAAGGGATTATCTTCTACCGCATTAGCAAAGACAACGAGTTTACCTGGTCCCATTGGATCCGCTTGGGAAGCTTCTTTAATGATACGACCCATATCTCGGACAGCGGTCATATTAATCCCCGTCTTGGTCGATCCGATATTGACTGAAGAGCAGACAAAATCTGTCTCTGCAAGGGCGCGAGGAATGGAATTAATGAGGATTTCATCCCCTTTTTGGTAGCCTTTTTGAACCAGGGCTGAGAAGCCACCGATAAAGTTAACCCCAACTTCCTTCGCTGCACGATCCAGCGCCTTGGCAAAGGGTACATAGTCTGTCGCATCCGTTGCGGCTCCGATAATAGAAATCGGAGTGACCGAAACCCGCTTATTCACAATGGGAATGCCAAGTTCTGCCGCAATCTCATCCCCAACAGCCACCAAATCTTTGGCCTTTGTCACAATCTTATTGTAGACTTTTTCTGCCGCCTTTTCGATATCCGGATCAATACAATCTAGAAGCGAAATCCCCATGGTGATGGTCCGAACATCGAAGTTCTGCTCCTCAATCATGGCAATGGTTTCTGTTACCTGTTTAATGTCCATAAATTCTCAACCCCTATCTTACAAATTGTGCATGGCATCAAAAATCGCTGCACTTTGGATATTGATTTTCACATGAAGAGACTGACCGAATTCTTCTAACTCTGAACGAAGCTGGGTGAAATCTTTTTTCTCATCGGATGATACGACCGCCATCATGGTAAAGTATTCATCCAATACCGTTTGAGAGATATCATCGATATTGAGTCCTAATTCTGCCACTTTCGTTGCAACACCCGCTACGATTCCTTTTTGGTCTTTACCAACGACTGTAATAATTGCTTTCATTTCACTGCTCCATTCTATCTATTTGCTTCCATTGTAGCATAATCGCCTTAATTTCGCATAAATGTTTTAGAAAAGGTTCGGTTTTATAAATAAAAAACATCCAAGAAAATCTCTTGAATGTCTGTTAGTCTTTATAAATCAACGATGGCTAAAGCGATTTTTCTTAAGGTAGTGGCTGAGGATAGAAACCCCAAGGTAACTCACAATCCCTGAAACATGCAATAGCGTTGAGATCCATCCGGTGATTACTGGTAAGAGCATGAGGCTAGATAGAAAAATCAAGAATAGATAAAGCCATTTTACGGTGCGCGAAAATTCTTTCCACACGTTTGGCAGGAGCATAACCCCTCCGGTCACAAAGGCATAGCCGACGGCAGAGATCCCTGTTGCCTGAATGTCCTGCCCGCGTGTTAAGAAGTGAAAAACGATGGAAGAGAGGACTGTCGCCGTCACAAAAACGATTAAGACTTGTCTGGAGCCTCTTTTTCTTTCTAGCAGTCCACCGAAGGGAAGGATCATGAGTCCGTTTAAAATCAAATGGACCCATAAAAACCAGACAGGGGCTCCTTTACTACCGTGCATCAAGGTCCCACTGACATACTGCCAACCATACATCGGTTTTGAATGAAAAGCCAATAGGTCATACATAGCATCCCCATAAAAGGAAGTCAATAGACCGAAGAACAAACAGATTAGAGCTAAAGTACTGATAACAGGGTAGGTTTTTATCATCGTTTTCATTTTAAAACTTCTTTTCTGTAAATAAATCAATTGTCTCACCTTGAGTATACTTTCATTATACCACCCCTAAACGAAAATAAGATCACTTTTAAAAAGTAATCCTAGTTTCATTAAACAACTCCAACCTCTAACTCCCATTTCACGCCCAGCTACAGAAACAAGGTTATTTAACAAGAAAATGCCAGTAGATATAATTGAATATGAAAATCCAGATTGGTTTCCAAAAAGTGAGAAAATTGCTAAAGGCATGCAAGAAGATGGGCAATCGGATATCTTTAGTTTTCTTATAGACAGTTGCGAAGAAGATCCCTAAACAGAAATAAAGAGAAAAGGTTACAGGATCCCGATATTGATGGATCAGATGAAAGGCCGCAAAGAGTAAGCCCGAAAGCAAAACATCTAAATGAAACTTACTTTCTTTAAAGAAGACATTCATCAGATAGCCTCTAAAAATAAATTCTTCGATCATAGGAGATGTAACAGTTGCTAGGACAAAAACAAAGTACCCGAAATACCCGGGCCATTTAGATAAATGGAGGATGGCAATTTGGTTTGATGAACGACAGGAACCAGCAAATCCTGAAAAGTTTGCAACACCCATCTCTCAACAAAGAACCACAAGAGCACCAGAGAAAAATACCCCAGATAGTGCCACTTCCATTTCTGTATATTTGAACGGACGACTATCTTCTGCCTTTGAAACCAAAATAGAATGCCGATGAGAAGCAAAGAGTAGAGAATCAAATAGATGAAATAAAGAAAACTTACATCACCATTGAAAACTCCAGTTAGGTAGATACCAAGGCCTTCAATCCCAAAAACAAATAGATATAACAGGAAGAGTAAAGCGACTCCATGTTTGGCATATTTCATATCATCTATTCTCCAATATCATTCTTCCATTCAATTAAGTACAAGTATAACACATGGAAAAACTTGTAGGCAAGGCAGCCCTCAATTGTCCCTTTTTGAACAGAAAGGGGAACTATCAATTGGTTATTTGATTCAGATAGATGGACGAAAAAACAATTTGAGACGCTTTCCCCTCCATTTAAGATGATGAATAAAGCATCCAGTTTACAAAGATATTACTGATTTTCAAATAAAAAGAACATCTCGATAGGTGATCTTTGTATAGAATAGTAATTCTTTCAAATTAACGTTTACTAAATTGTGATGCTATATAAGACTTCTTAATACCAGGTTTGTTTAACACAAATTGCAACTTAACTTAAATAGATTGATTAGAAGGAAAAGTCAACTTTATCCCCCCTTTAAATTTATCTGTTTTTCTGAATTTCATTAAATTAAGGCATATTTTTAACAAATATCAAAATATGCCCTATATTAAACTAAAACTATTAATAGTCGCCTGTACATCTTAATTGTACTTCTAAAAATTCAGTTGAGGTGCTGTTATCATCATTAAACTGATTTACTTTATATTTTTGAGGACCTTTTCTTATATACAATTCTAGTTCTTGTGTTTTTAAATTCTTATAAAAAGATATTCCATTAATACTCTCTGCCTCTAAAATTAACAATGTTTTATCATAAACTTTTACATATTGCATATGGCTTTTTAAGTATAACTTTAATTTGTCAGGCAAACCAGAGTCATTAATTTTCTCATTAATAAATTTGAGATAATCTTCGAGACTCATTTTTAATATTTTTGCCTCTCTTTCTACACCAACAATTCCAAAACCATTTATTTCAATAGCATTAATATTATCTAACTCCTCAATTCTTCTTGTATCGCTAGTTTTATCTGCAATACCAATCAATATTCTTCCTTTAATATTTTTCCCGTGATTAGCCATTGCACACATATTCATCATTATCTTTTCAAAACTTTTTTTATCAAATTTCCTTTTAGGGTCTAGCGTAAGAAAACCTTGTTTAAAGTCAAATTTTCCCTCTTCAGTAACAACTTCATCCAAAAAACGGAGAATATCATGTTCTGAGATTTTTTTATATTAAAAATCTGACTCCATTAACTTAATTACTAAGGTACCATTACGATTTTCTTTTTAAAAAAATCGATTCGGTTTATTAAAAAAATTGATAAACCAATTGCCTAGAAATATGATAGTTTTGTTGAATTAAATTTATTAGTTTTGATAACTCTTTTTCTCCATTATTTTTGTCTCAAAAATAAGTTTCGAGTATTCCTCAATTGTCTTAGTTTTTATTCCCATGTAATTCTTTTTAAATCACTCCTATCTTCTGTAAGAGTGAAATATTCAACTTTAGTATTTTCATCTTTATGGTATTGTAAATATTTTCTCTGTTTTTAAAAAAATTTTTAAAAATTATACTTTGTTCCACTGTAGGTCTTTTTCGGAACGGCTCCAGAGTTCTGAAAAATGTTAAAAATTTTTTTCCCCTGATTCTTTAAAAATGTTTTTAAAAATATATTCATTATAATTTGTTTTAACTCTTTTTAGGTTTTATTCGTGAAGTATATTTTCTTTTCCAATCTGAAATAATATAAGTCCCGTCATCTAGTTGGTAAAAATCTTCTTGACTCAAATATGAAATTACACTTTTTTCATTAATTTCTCCTCTCCTTCTCTTAATTTCTTCTAAAATATAAACGCTTGTTAATGGCTTGGCTTCAACATAAAAAATATTTTTCATGAGATCCTTAATAGAAATTTTTGCTATCCCAAAATTTTTTAATCCCCACTCCTTATTACCTAAAGATACTAATTCAGGATGAGCAACTAGCTGGTTTGATAAATATTGAGTCGTTACAATTTTATCTCCAACTTTTCCTCTGTCTTTATTAATTGATTTTTTTATATCTTGAATTCCCATTCTCTTCTGCTTAATCCATAGAAGTTTATATGCACTATCGCCTACAGATAAATCTAAATTAGGGTAGTCTAAATATTCGACATTATCGATAACTAATTTTTTAAACGGAATTACCTCTATAGATAATAAGATATATTCCTTAGATTTTTTTCTTCTTCTTTTTGCAGATTGAATTATAATGTCATCTTTTTGAGATTGGTAAAAATATTTTTTTAACTATTTTTTTAATGTTCTGGTTATCTCTTCTTCGAGTACATATTTGTTAATTTCTGAACTTAAAAATGATATCAATATTCTCTTTATCTAATGTAATTCTTTTTATTACTAGAATTTTTAAGATACATGTCAAAAATAATTTTTTTATCACTAGCAGATATTCCAAATTTGTTTATAAGTTCAAAATAGGATATAGTTTTTTTATCTTTTAAATCATTTAAAAAAATTCTTTTTGTCTTACAAACTAATTGCTCATCACACTTATAGTTTTTTTACTTTTTTTATTGTTGAACCATGCATCAATAAATTCATATTACTAAAGATTTTTCGATTCAATCTGATGAATCCTCTGTTTAGATACTCCTTCAAGAATTCCAATCTCTTCATATGTATAAAAAAACGTTCTTGATTAATTCCATTTTTTTCTTATATATCATTGTTTTTATACCGATCTGACTCTATCGACTTAAAAATAATCTTCGAAAAAAATTTTTTTTATTAACTTAATCATTATTTTCCTCCAGTATAATAAAAAAATAGAAAAACGTAAATATTTAAATATATTGAACTCTATTTATTAAAAAAATCATATCCGAATTACTAAAGCTTACAATTTCAAATTCTTTAATAGATTTAATAAAAATAAAAATCTAATTCAAAAATTTATTGTATCATATTCTAAGCAGAATGTATTTTAATATTTAAGCATTACTCCAGACTAGATTTCTCATTAACTAAAAACAGTTCTATCCCTAGTTCATATGCTAAATATACAATTAATGGCTCAAACCCAATGTTTCTTCTATCAAAAACATCATTATCAAAAATGGGAAATTAGCTCCAGAAGCTTGTCGCTCAAAGAGACTTTCCGCATCAGACGTCACCCTGCAGCTACGGACTCATGGACTCTTCCAATTGAAAGAAGTTAAACGGGCTGTCACTGAGCAAAATGGAAAATTGATCATCGTAGGAATGGGAGATGAAAATCCTAAATATCCAGTTATCACCAACTGAGTGATCCAGACAGATATTTTGAAGACTATCAACAAAACTGAAGACTGGCTTATGGACCAATTCAAACAAGATGGCTACGAAAAAGTAGATGATATCTTTATCGCAGAGTACGACAAAAGAAAATTGAATGTCGTGACCTATTCATCCATCATTAGTTGCAATCTCACCATGACTCCTTCCCACTTTCAAAATAGCGTAGCGAATATTTGACTTCCTATTTCAGAAGGCATATACTTATATTAATCTGAGCTAAATAGTTTTTTTATTTTTAAATGAACTGTCTTGAATTCAGATTAAAAAAAACTATTTACTTAACGGAGGTGACACTATGTCATTAGAAGATAAATTAAACCAAGTTAAAGGTTCTGTTAAAGAAGGTCTCGGTAAAGTAACTGGCGACACAAAAACAGAAGCTGAAGGCGTTGCTGAAAAAGTTGCATCAAAAGCAAAAGAAGTTGCTGAAGATGCAAAAGAAGCTGTTGAAGGAGCTATCAAGGGTGTGAAAAACATCCTTCACAAAGACGATAACTAATCGTTAACGTTCTAAAAACACCCTATTTCCCCCAGTCCTATTTGACTGTGGAAGATGGGGTGGTTTTTGTTTATCTTTGATTTAGTTTGGGTATAGAAAAAGAACACCCAAAAAGGTGCTCTTTGTAAATATTGTAATTCTTGTGAATGAACGTTTTGAGTGCAGTGGTTGCCATCCAATCAAACACCACTTCGGGCTTTTACTGAAATTGAGCAAAGTAATTGCAGGTCCCTAAAACCATTTTACTTCATTCTCTCAAACCACTCTGAAACATTTGGGGCAATATACTTCCCTCTTTCATACAATTACTTCCATTATCTCTTCGATCAGCTCCGTAAAACTTTCTTCCACATAGATAATTTCATCAGGGTCATGAATGTAGCAGATTATCTGTCCTTCTTGCCCTTCCTGGTCTGGATCAAAATCAAGCATCAGATAACAAGAATCGCAATACTCCGCAAAAGGAAGCCATTTTTTATTAAAAAGATAGGGTTTAACTCTACTATCACGCATCTCTTCAACATCTTGGCTTGAAAAATAGTCGGGAAATTCCGTCAACAGGGCATCCCTATTTTGAAAATATTTTTTTATTGACTCAATCTCTTGCAGGCTCATCAAAGAGAAAGCCATTTCTCTTTGGCCAATCACACAGGGTAGGACTGCTAAGAATTTACTGCCGTTTTTGTAGCGATAGACTTCCTTAAGCTCATTTGGGAGAGACATTCCAATTCTCTTCTCAAACTCCAGAATTTCCTCCTCAGATACACCAGAAATTTCCTGATAATCTTCCAAGTATCCTTCCTCTACAGGATCATCCAAACCCCAGTCTTCAAAAGCTTCACAAATATAAGTTGCTATTTTCTTAACTTGGTCAACTATACACATAAGAACCTCCTTTTTTGATTTCTCTTACCCTTCGAATTTTCATCCCAAAATGTGTTTAATGCATTAACAGACTTGCTCCTTACTTTTTCTAATATTATTTTTAGTATTGAATGGATTTTTTGAGTTTCTTCATCAGACAAAGTAATATCATTCGTCTCCTTTACTCAAGTTAACATTATAAACAATTTCTGCATTCGGACTTCCTTGGTCATCCTTCACGACTCCTTTTAACTGACCATCTACTACTAATAATTCGATATTTTCATCTATAAGATCCTGTTTAGTCAGTTTAACTTCATTATTCAGGAAGTATTTCCCAATTTTCCTCTTCAAATTTTTCAAGTACTCCTTGCTCACGGAGGATATTTTCTATTTTGAAGAACATTTCTTTAGCTGCTAACATTATCTCCAGTCATATTTATTAGTGGTTTATTGAGCAAAATCTTACATAAAATTACAAATATAAAAATAATCAGAATACATAATTAAAAACCTATTAAAGACAAAAAATTAGCAAGCATGTGAATTAGTACAGAGTATTCTATCCTTTTAGTTCTATAATAAATGTAAGATACTATACCGCCTAACAAACTATACAGTAAAATCGATCTAATAAAAATTCCAATACTAGGTTCGTTCATGCAATGCACAAATCCAAACAATATATTTGATATGATGAAACCTTTCCTGCTCATATTATAGCAATAATTCATTATTGCACCATGAAAAGTTATTTCCTCTAAAACTGGTCCTACGAAAATTCCATAAAAATTGAATAACTCTACGCCCATAATATCTTTTAAAATTTGTAATAACGCATCATTTTGGGTATCTCCAAAAATGCTTACATACAAATGAACTGTAAGTCTTATCAAAGCAACGAATGCTAAACAATAAAGTACTTTGTTCCACTCTAGTTTCTGAATACGATTAATGACATTATGTTTTATGCTTATTTTATAAGAGAAATATAATGTAAAAAACAAGAAAAGTACAAATAGCAACCTAGCATAGACTAATGAAATATCTTTCAAAATAAAACAACAAAACGGTAAATTTGAGAGTAAAAATAACTGCCCAGTCACTTTATATTTTTTTCTTTCATTTTTAACTACCTCCAATAAACCATTATTAATACTTCAATCATTGCTTATTTCACTTAATCATTTTTTTCTGAAACTTAAAGCGGAAATGCTGAGATTCTTTGCATATACTGATTCTGACATTTTACCTTTCCTAAAAATTCTCCTATCTTAACAAAGAAAAACAGAACTCTTACATTATTAACCTCTCCAATAATCGAGTAAGCGCTTTTTACACTTTTTATTGTAACTAACTATTTTTTTATTTTTTTCAAATAATTATATGCAATTACTAATTTGTAAAAATTAAAGTAGA
>BNJT01000200.1_pt1 | contig 93279 bp, 136 predicted proteins | sample 8540491 | NCBI WGS metagenome assembly BNJT01 (sample SAMD00202455, study PRJDB9452) | human saliva metagenome | host: Homo sapiens | reverse complement strand
GGACTAATAATAATTTAAATTTATTTTCTTGAATACTGTCTACATAACTTTGAAATTTGTTTGTCATTTTAAAACTCCTCAATATATTTTTATTTTTCTGCAATCCACATATCAACTGAAAGTATTTTACAAATTTTTCTACTTTTTAAAAAAATCCAATTTCTTTTTAATAAAGTTTCAGTATAATCTGGGGATAAAACATTCATTATTTCAGATTGATTGATAAATGTTTTTCAACTTTGTTCTTTTTAGCTCCTCTTGATAGTGCAAATTCTTTCCAGTAAGTTAATTGTTTGTTAGAAAAATATACTTATTATAAATAAACTATTTTTATCAGAACTATTATAGATTTTTCTAAAAACTTCTAGGGTTTTTTCAACAAATTGTAACACTAAAAAGGCATAAACACAATTAAAAATTTTTGTTATTTTTTATAATTTTTCAAATTTATCACAGATGTATTCTAAATTTTTAAATCTTTGCATTGATTTTTACTATATTTAGCATAATTTCACTTGGTTCTACTATCGTTATTTTTGAATTATTATAAACTTTTGATAAGTTTTTAGCTTCAAAAACTTTGTCCACCAATTGCTAAAATATTTTTATTTGTGAAATATCTGTTTTTACTTTTTAAAATAGAATTAAATATTATCTCAAGCATTAAATCATAAGCAGGAATTTTCTTTCTTATGTCTTCTAAGTAATTATTAATTATAAATTCTTTTCATTGATAACTCCTTTTATATCTGATTTAAAAGGTGTTGAATTATACATGAATAAATATATGAAAATTACTTCCAATCTCTTTTTAAACCCATTGAATTGAGGGGTTTAAAAATTTGGAGTGTATCTCACTTATTTTTATTTCTTCCATTTTGTATCATAAATATTTTTCTAGTTAATAGATTAAAAAGTAAACTCATATTCATTAATCATAAAATGATATTCTTTTTATGCTTTAAGTCAATTTTAAATTCTTTGCATTCAACTGAACCATCATAGTAGTAATCGTAAATATCTTCTATTTTTACATCTCTATTATATTTTTTTATTTTTATTTTTTTATAATATCTAAGTAGATTAATTGAATTCAAAAAAATGAAATTCTCTTATGGTTTCTATTCCATCATCAAAATTATAATCAAAAATCTAAATGTAATTCTTTTGTATTTTTTTGAATAATATTCAGGTGGATCCCTAAACCTTCATAATCTTCTAGTTCAAGTTCTAACATATTTTTTTAAATTTTTATCTATTATTGTCCCTATTTTTATATTATCTAAAAATTTATAGTCTTTATGAGAATATATATCCTAACTACTTTCATACAACCTATATCAATTTCTAGAAAAGCAATTGTATTTTCATCACAAATAATATTATTTTTCTTTTAAACGAAGTACATTATCTTTTTGAAACACATAAAATATACCCATTCCTTGAAATATTTTTCAGGTATTAAAGTTGAATAAAATTCACTAATATGCTGTCCAAGATATATTCCACCATAACTATATATTTTTTAAATCATTCACAGATAACTCCTTTTTCTATTTATATCTATAAACCACAAAAAGCATTTTCTATCTCATCATATTCATAAGGTATATTAAAATTTTTTTAAAATTTCATATATTTCTGCTCTCTTGTCATAGATAATAACTTTATCCTCAATTAATCTTCCCTCTATGTTTAATTTCTTTTATTTCACAAGAAATTTCTAAACCATCTCGATAGATTTCATATTTAAATATTCAAAAATGTTCATCTCCTGCCATTGTCCAATAGTAAGTAGGAGCTTCTTCCTCAAATAATATTTTTGTATTTTATAGGAATATCAGGAGTTTTTTTCTTTGATAGCTGTTATAAGTTCTTTCCACTTTGTATTATTCATCAGTGAATATAGTCCTCTTTCTTCAACTATCAATCTAATCTTTTTCACTGGGAGTTTTTTTATTATTATATTTTTCCACTCTCAATATCATCTATTATTCTTTGTAAATTTTTAAGGAATATATCATTAATTTCACTAATAATGGTAAGTAGGAGATATTTGCTCATTATTTTTTTTAATATATAATACCAACCTGAACAGCTATTTTTCATAGCTACACAATAAAAACTCTATATTTCCTTTCCATTTTAAATTATATACTGTAGAACTTTGTTTAATTATTTTCTGCACTTCTAGGATTTAATTTTTCAAACATCTATGCTCCAAATATCTTATCAAGTATACCATCAGCTGTATATTTTTTTCTGCTTCATAGTCTACTTTCATTCCTAATCTTCTTATAGTTTCACTTGTCATAGGGTCCCAATAGAAGCTATTTTTTTATCACCTAATATAAAGAAATCTCCATCTAAACTTTCATAGAAAGCTTCTACTGTTGAAGAACTTAAAAAAATGTAATGATATCTATATCTTTTTAAAGTTTCAAGAACTTTTTCTCTATCAACTCTTAATTTTTTTGTATTATAAGCTACAACTTTTTTCATAATTTCTTTTATATAAAGAATTATATTTATCTGTATCACAAGGGGAAATATCAGAAGTAACTATTAAAAATATTATCATTTTCTTCTGTATACTTAACTACATCTTCTGCTAATCTATCTACTAAATATTCTTCAGGAACAAAAATCTGGAACAATCTTATTTTTTTCTAAAAGCTTCTTTAGTTTTTACTCCAACTGCTCCAATTTTAATATTTGCTAAACTTCTTATATCTTTTATATTTTCAAAAAAATGCTTTCACTCCATTAGGTGAATTAAATAAAATAGCCTTTATACTTACTTAGATTATTTAAATCTATCTTTAAATTCTCTATTTCTATAAAAGGCAACTCAACAGGAATCCCTCCTCTTTTAGAAATATTTTTCTGACATCTCAACAGCTTGTTTTTTTTATCTCTTGTTACTAGTATTCTCTTAGCAAGTTTATCACTTTCAAACCATTTAAATGTTTCTCTTAAATTAACTACTTCCCCTATTATAGTAATTGCTGGAGGAAGTATTTTTATTTTTCTCAACAAGTTCTAAAATATTTTCTAGATTTCCAACTGTTACTCTTTGATTTTTAGTAGCTCCTTTTTTTCTATAATAGCAACAGGAGTTTTACTATCCTTACCATATTTTATTAAGTCAGAAACTATTAAATCTAAATTTTTAACTCCCATTAAAAAAACTAATGTTCCTTCTAATTTTGCAATATTTTTCAAAATTATGCCACTTTCCATTTTTCCATAGTATGTCCTGTAAAAAATATGAAAAGATCTTGCAATACCTCTATGTGTTACAGGTATTCCTGCATAAGCTGGAACAGATATAGATGAAGTTATTCCAGGTATAATTTCAAATTCTATTTCATTTTTGAAATAAGGCTTCAACTTCTTCTCCACCTCTACCAAAAAAACAAAAGGATCTCCACCTTTTACTCTAGCAACACTTTTTTTCCTTCAAGACATTTCTTTTACTAGAGTTTGATTTATTTCATCTTGAATTAAACCTCCCTCTGTGTTACCTTTTACCAAGATATATAAGCTCAGCATCTTTTTAGGAAGTCTTAATATATCTTCACTAATTAATCTATCGTATATAATGCAATCTGCATTTTCAATTATTCTTTTTGCCTTTTATAGTTAATAGTTCAAAAGTCACCTGGCCCTGCACCTATTATATATGCTTTTCCTTTTTCATTTTTTTCTCCTCTTATTTAAAGATTACCTTTATTAATTTTAGCTTTTTATTTCCTCAGCTGCCATGTGTGCAATTTCTTTACCTTTAGCTAAATCATCTTCGATTACAACTCTTATTTGCTTTCCATCATGAGAATAGGCACCAATAAATTTTATTTTATCTTCATCTACTTGAGAATAACAACCCATAGGAGTATGGCAACCTCCATCAAAAATTTTAGAAAATTCTCTTTCTATTTCAACTATTTTAGCAATATCCTCATTATGTATAGATTTTTAAAAATTCCTTTTTATTTCTTCATCATTTTCTCTACATTGGATATATAAAAACTCCTTGTGCAGGTGCAGGAGGAAAAAGCTTCTCCACTTAGATACTCAGTGATCTTATCAGCCATTCCTGTTCTTTTTAAGACCTGCTGCAGCAAGTATAATAGCATCATAATCTTCTGTTTCTAATTTCTTAAGTCTTGTATGTATATTTCCTCTTAAATGCTTTTATCTCAAAAATCAGGTCTTATAGCCTTTTTAAGTTCATAACTCTTCTAAGTGAGCTTGTTCCAATCTTAGCTCCTTGAGGTAAAAGTTACTAAAAAAGCCATTCTTAGATATTAATACATCTCTTGCATCTTCTCTATCTGGAATTGCACCCACAAATTAAGCCCTTTAGGAGAAACTGCAGGCATATCTTTCATAGAGTGCACAGCTATATCTATCTGTCCATCTAATAATTCTTGCTCAATTTCCTTAGTAAAAAAAGCTTTTTAAAAGATGCATTACTATTTTCCCAATTTGATTTTAAGTCCTTATCTCCACTTGTTACAATTTCTTTAATTTCAAAAGTTAAATCTGGATAATTAGCTTCTAAACTACTTTTTAACAAGATTTGCTTGAGCTAAAAGCTAATATACTTCCTCTACTTCCTATTACAACATGTCTTTTTCATTTTGTATTCCTTTCTTTTATAAAGTATTTCTCTTTATAATAATCCAATGATTTTATCAGTTTTTCCATTTGTTCATCAATTAAATATGAATAATCTTCTAAAAGTTTATCTCTATTCATAGAATGCTCATTATAGACTTTCCAAATATCATCTAGATTGCATATCTCTATATTTTTTTAAAAATTTGCAAGTCTTTCATCAACATCTCTAGGGACAGCTAAATCAATAAAAAAAGATAATCTTTATCTTCTCTCATTTTAGGTACAAATTTATCATATTCAACAACTATATGAGGTGCTGAAGTAGCAGATATGATAACATCAGCTTCAAACATCTCCTTATATTTTTTTCCTTGTAATCAACGATATTTACCATTTCAAACTGCTTTTTTTTATTTGCTCAGCCTTATGATAAGTTCTATTAGTAATATAGATATTTTTTTAGTTGTTCCTTTGATAATAGTGTTAGAATATCTTGAGCTAACTCTCCTATTCCTAAGATAAATATTTTTTTATCTTCTATATTAGGAAATTTATTTTTAATAAATTTTAAAGATATAGCTTCAATGAGAGTGCATTATGTGCTATCATACTCTTAGTTCTAAATTTCTTTCCTAGCTCTATTGCTTTTATTAAAGATAATATTTAAAAAAATTTTTGAACTATGCTCATTTTCAAGTGCTTCAGAGTGAGATGATTTTACTTGAGCTAAAATTTGATCTTCTCCCTTTATAACTGAATAGAACCCACAACTAACTTTAAATAGGTATTCAATAGCTTCTATTCCAGTTTTTTTACTAGCATTTTCCACTGAAAAATAGTTTTTTTAATCTCATCAATACTTATATTTGAATTTAGTTCTATGTAAAAATTCTGTTCTAAGGCAAGTTGATAAATTGATATAAGCATTTATTTCTTTTTCTTTATACAGTTTTTTTCAATAATGTATTTTGGTCTAGTTCTCATAAAATTCTTCTCTTTCAAGTAAAGATAAATTTTTCGTGAGAAACTCCAATTACAACAATCTTATCTAGATCTAGCATTTTATTATTTTTCCTTTCAATTCCTTAAATAACAGTTTAAAAAAATTTCTTTTTTTATATTATATAATATTTTTTTGAGATAATTTTAAGTAGAAAATAAAGCTTAGCAAAAATAAAAAAATAGAAATCAAAATTTTTAAAGACTTTCTATTTTTCAAAGATAATTATAAATTTTAAGAAATTTTTTTAGTATTTAGTATTTCACAAAAATTCTTTCATTTAAAGCAGAGATATGATATTTGTGAATTTCATCAGCTGATAGTAATTTGTCAGAAAAATAATCTTTCATTTCAAAAGTAATGGTAGCATCTTCTATTAATATTACTTTAAAAGCCCTAAATTAGCTGCCATTCTAACAGTAGTTGAAACACAATGAGGCTAATGTCATACCCTACTATAATTAATTTATCTATAGATTTATTTCTAAGGTAGTTTTCTAAATTAGTTCCAATAAAAGCACTATTTACATGCTTTTTGAAAAAAACAATTTCATCAGATAAAGGTTCAAAACCTTTTAAAAAAATTTTTCTATCTTCATTTGAAAATAAAAATACCTTTTTCATCTGTTGAGAGATGCTGTATATGAATTATTTCTTTATTTTCTTTTCTGAAAATTTTTCCAAAATCCTTAATATATTATTTTCAGCTTGAGGATTATTACGTTTTCCTAAAAATATTTTTTTAAAAAATCCTTTTTGCATATCAATTATAATTAACGCTTCCATAATCAACTCCCTGAACCTCCCACAACTGGGTATTATCTCTCCTCAAGTTAAGGAGCTTATTGACAATGTCGCAGGGTTTCAAAAATCTTTAAAAATATTTAAAAAATTTTCTAAGAAGTTTGATAGCTTTACACTATCCCTTATTCTTTTTAGGTGTGTTCAGCTCACCTCTATTATATAGGTGACACTAAGTCCACAACTTTACTTTTTCTTAGAATATTTAATGCTCCATCACAATCTGCATTTATAAGTTTACCTACACTTGTTTGATATAGTCCTCTTTTTATTCTTTTTCCACTGAATACATATTCTTGTGATTTTCTTTATCATATATTGAATTTCATCTCCATCAGAAACTTGCTTTTGATGTATAACTTTCTTCTTGTAGTTTGAATTCTATTCCATATAGTTTACATAGATATATTAATTTATCTCTTAATTTTCCATATGGTATATTTACAAAGTTCTGATTATTTATGCTTCCAATATTTGAATTTCTTTGAAAATCTCTCATTATATCCTAGAACTAGTTTTCCTATATCATTATTAAGACAATAATTTACAATTGTTCTTGCTGCTTTTGAAAGAATAATCATTATATACGATTATTTCTCTTTCTAGTTATTCTCTTTTTGTCTTAATGTTGTTCGCTCAATCTTTGCTTATCTTTTTATACTTTGTAATTTTGCATTTATCTTATTATAGTATTGATTTATTGATTTTTAATTTTCTCACCATCTATTATGAATGAAGCTCCAGTATTTGTAACACAAGTGACAGATTATCTATACCTAAATCAATTCCTAGTACATTTTCTTTATTTAATTCCCTTTGAATTTCTTTTACTTCATAAGTATATTGAATTTCAAAGTACCTAGAATGTTGTTTTGGTATTATTCTAATTTTCTTTTATCTCTCTTGTCTTTTAATACTGATGGTAGCTAACTTTAACTTCCTGATGAGTTTTCTTCAAAAGAATTTGAATAAGGAACTATCAACATATCATCTTTTAATCTAACAAAACCTATAACAAGAGTTGTAAAACCATCTTTATCAAGATAATTAGGTAATTTTATTTTACCATTATATTGGACCATTCTTAGTAAGTTTTAAAAAGTGCAAAGAATGATTTAAAACTTTTCATCTACTTCTTTTAAAATTTGTTGAGCTATATTAGAATTTAACTTCTTGTAATTCTCACTATTTTTAAGCATTTTATAGTTTTCATTATAGCTTAAATACTTTTTATTTTTAAAATAGTGTTGTCTAATATTATATATAGCTTGATTCTTTAAATTCTTAGCTATATGGCATAAATATTTTAAAGTTTTAAACTCTTTTTGCTAAGATGTTTTTACTTGTTGTTTTAATGTTAAATACATATATAATCACCTCCTTTTTATCAGAGATATTATACCATATATTCTACATTCTCACTCTACTAAAAGTAATATTTTTATTTATTTTTAAATATTTTTAAAGTTTTTAAAACCCCACAACAGTGGGAAGCGTCGTTCACATAAGTTCGCCACTACTTATGCAGTTCTCTTGGCATATACACTCCTTAATAAATTAAGGAGATTAGCCTTGAACTCTTTGTTATCTCTAACAAGCACAGACTATATCTTATCCATAGTGTATCTCAACACCTTAGGCGAAACCACTTCTCCAATACCAATCGCTTGTATTGTACTCCCTCATGAGGATAGTCGTTGAACTTTCCTTTTTCAGGCTTAGCTGCTGATTGTCTATTATCATAATGTTTAGGATTTAACCTTGCACCATCTAGTATATTTTTCTGCTTTCGCCACCATCACACTCTGCCTCCATCTCCTTAACTTGTTAAGGAGTAGGATACTATGTTGTGGTTATACTAGCTTTAAGAGTTCCCAGCAATTCAGTTTCTTTTGTTGCACGGTTTTGCTCCGTGTCTACATACAAGTTTCTATATGCTTACTAAAAATCTTCGTGCAATTCATACCCTACAGTACATGTCTCATGACTAACACCCTACGAGTGCTAGAGTCACTGAGTGTTCTTGCACTATTTAATAAAATCTTTTTAATATATCCGATAATCAAATTTTAAAAATTTATAAATAAAATAAAAATTTATTTTTTTATAATTTAGTTGCATATAATTAACATTATATGCAAAAAAAGTAATTCAACTTTTAAAATAATTTTTGTTTCTTCTAGATGAAGCTTTTTAAGGCTTTTATTTAATATTATAATTTTAATTCAATATAAAATATACCCTATATAAAATTTGAAATAAAAATACAAAATTAAAAAGTCTATTTAATAATTTTTATTTTTATAATTTTTGTTTTATTATAAAAATATCGGTCAATATTTAATATAAAAATTTATTTATTATTATCGGACAAAAATATCCTTCAGTAAATTATAATATTAAAAAATAAAAATTAAAAATATAGGATTTAATTAAAAAATAAAAATTTTATTCTTCATCTAAATTTATTTCAGGAAGTTTTTCTAAAAACTTTTTCTCTAAAAACTGATCTAGCATTTATATATACTTCTGTAACTTTCGTATCAGAATGTCCTAAGAAATCTCTAATTTCTAAGATATCTGCTCCATTAAGCGAAAGTTCAGTTGCTATCGCATGTCTAATATTATGAGGACTTATATCTTTTTCTATTAATTTTCCCATATCTTGAATAATAACATTCAATGAACGGTATGATAAAGGGCTATTGTTTAAAAACAGAAGTAGCAAAGATATAGTGTTCATCTAAGTCCTTAGAATCTAAAGAATACATATTCATCAAATAGTTTCTATATTCTTCTAATTTCTTAACTAAGGATTTATGTATAGGGTTTATAGATATCTTTACCACTTTTAGTTTGAAGTAATTTAAAGAAGTATTCATCTTCTCTTCTTAAAAATACTTAAATTTCAGTGTTAAAAGTTCTTTACTTCTCATACCAGTATAGAAGAGAGTATATAATATAGTAATATTTCTATATTTTTCACTGTCTATCTTATAAAGTCCGATAATTTTTTTCTTATATCATCAATAGAAACTTTTTAATACATTTTCTATATTTCTGTTTACTTTAAAAAGCTTTATATACTTAACTGGATTTTTAAACCATTGCTTTCAAGTTCTTTATATAGAGATTTTTAAAGCAGATAAAATAGTATTTACAGAAGTCTTTTTAATTTTCTATCTTCAAATAAATGAACAATATATGCTTCAACATCTTCTTTTTCAATATCTTGCATCAGTGGAATAACCTCAGAAATAGAGAAAATCATTCTCACCCTCATAGACAAAATGTAAAAATCTTTCAAATGAAACATATAGTCTTTAACTGTTTTTTCAGATTTGTATATTTCAAATATAGTTTTTTTCTTATCTTGATTTCTTTTTTCTCTGGTTTACAACCAAATCTCTTTCATCAATTTTCTTTATTTCCATATTTTTCCTATTCCTATTTGATATTTAACTTATACTTTTTCCCATTTATATTTCCTAATATCTTCCTCTGTTGCAAGTATAAAATCAAATTTTATTAAATGTGTTAGAACACTCGTGGCTCTAGCACTCGTTAGGGGTGTTAGCCGTGAGACATGTACTCGTAGGGTATGAATAACACCAACATTGAAAATGTTGCACTAAAATTTGCAATTTTACTAGTTTTTAGTGTATAATATATTTAGAACATTAGCAACTGAATATATAGAGGTTAAGGCTAGTAAACAGTAGCCTTGTAAAATATTCACTGTTCTGTATAATTGTTCTTTTTAAAATATGATATACAGATAAAAAGTAGCGGTGTAGACACAAGTCTTATCCAGTAGTGGCTATCGTGGACTAGCCAAAAAGAATAAGGGTTTTAAAAACCAAACTTCTTAGAAGATAACTTACTTTTTCAGTTATCTTGTGAAGCTCTCGACTCTAGCACTCGTAGGGTGTTAGTCGTGAGTAGTTCACTGAGTACTCCATAAATTTATTTATTCTTTTTTTCTAGATCATTTTCATTTTTCCAACAACTCATTTTAAGCCTCCGATTTTTTTCCATATCAAAAAGTTTCAATTTATAGATAATTTTTTCATTTTATTTTGAGTGACTAAATCAAAAATTTGATAAATATTCTTCCATTAAATTATTATTAATATTTATTTTTCTTTTCTTAAAATATCTATAATTTTTTTGCATAATTATATAGATTTATATAGTTTTTTTAACAGAATCTAAGTATTCTTTTTCCCATTTCTCTTATTTAGACTTTCCATCTTCTATGATAATTTCTTTTTTTCTTAGATTTAAATCTTTTTTTCTTTAACAAAAAGACAAATACTTTTCTGGAATTTCTGTTTGACTTTACTTTTTATTGAAGAAAAATCTAAATAAGTTTTCATTTTTCTCCTCTAGTACATTATAATACTTTGTAACTATAGCTGGAATAATAAGTATACATCTCAATGGTTCTCCAAGTAATGCTGAAGCACAAGCCTTATGATGTCCATCTATTATAAAATTTATATAAATCAGTAAAATTATATACTATTGCTCTAGGACTAGAATCATCTAATTCTATGAAATTTATCAATATAATACTCTACTCTATTTTTTTATCATATGAATCTGTTGTTTGAGTAGGGTAAAGATATACAGGTTGCCCATAGATGTATTCAAAATAATTTTCTTTCTCTAATTTGTTAGGAATATTCCAAAAAGAAATTCTTATCTCCATCAGTAGGATAGCATATTGCATCACCAACTTTATTAAATAGAAACCTATCTCAAACAATGTTAATAAAGGCTCAATACTCTTATTGGTTTCTAAAAAGAAATGTAATTAAATTTACATATTTTCTTGTATATCTAAAAGTTCACAATTAGCATTTTTTCTATTCCATAACCAGTTTACCGATAGACTACAGCAAGTGGGGCAATTAAAGGTACGCCTGTAAAGTGGAACATCATTTAGTTTTATTTGATAAGGTGAAGTATAATTATCATCTGTTTCCTATATCTTTGACAAGTTTAAGCTTTTCCATTTATATGAACTAATCTGGCTCTTTTATGCTTGGAACAGGTGTCAATTTTATATCTAATATTTTCTGATAAATTTTTTTTTCATCTTTTTAAATAATCATTCATTTTCTATTCAAAAAAATCTATACATACTCTATCATAAACAAGGTTTAATATAGTTTTTACTACTTCAACATGTAAAGTTTGTTGCATAATTTTTAATGTTTCTTCATTATCCACCTTAACAAATAGTGCAATGTCAGCAGCCTTATAGTCTCCATATATCTTTTTTCAACTCTAACTTCTCTTGGTTTCACTTCAATTTTATCAAGCAGTCCTTCTAAACCATTTTGATATCTAATTTAACTTTTCCTTATCTTCCAACATCTTCTTTTTATCTTCCACATAACTTTATGTAGGTTTTAACATGAAATTATCCTTTAAATTAAGAGTTTAAACCATGTTTACTGAATTCTAAAACTACTCTATTTTTCCAAGCAATCATTTAATTTTTTCCATCTTTTTCAAAATCTGTGGTATATCACCTTGCAATTTATATTTAGTTTTATTCATTCTAAAAAGCTTTCAACAAATATTTTATGATTTAAAGAAAATTACATTGTATACATTTAATCGTAATATCACAAAATCTTTTGCTTACAGAAGAAAATACTTTTCATCCAACACCATCAAAAGCAACAAAATAGCTCCACTGAATAGGAATGCACGATAGTAGCAGTATTTTTTATCAGCAAGACCACAGGCTACTGTGATAAGAGCCTGTGCCGTTTAATTCATCAGTTATCATAAAATTTCAGCAGTAGTCAAAGCTTCTAAATTTAAGTTTTCTCTTTAGCTTTTATCTCTCTTGCCAAAGAAATTATATTTTCATCAAAACCAAGTGTAATGTTTTCCCAAGCCCAAAGCCAAGAGTATTAGAGTTTGATTCCTACCAAGTATGAGATATTCATCTTCACCAAAAGATATAATTCCTCTCAATAAAATCTACATTCCAATCTCTATTTTTACTACATGTTCTGCACATACAGTTTGAATTGCCATTATTTTTTCTAAATTGGCTGAAATATTTTAACTCAATATTAATATACTTCCTCCATAATAATCATTTTTAAGTTTTTCTTTTCAATTTGTCTTTTTTTTTGAAATTTTTCATTACTTCTTTCCATGAACATATTAAATATACCTTTGAACTGTGATACAGGAATAAAGAAAAAAATTCTAATTTTTTTCTTTTCCAAATTCATTTTCTAAGTCTTTCCATTCATCACTATTTAAAAACTGTGAAAAGCTAGAGTATCATCTCCTAGACTTTCTGAAAAATAGTCTTATTTGATATTTAGGACTGATAAACTCATCTAAAGTCTTGATAGTAATATCTCTGTCTGTTTCATCATCTTCATAAGGAATTGTTAATACCTTATTATCCTTTTTTTAATATTAGGTCAATACCTCTTCCTAAATCAATTTCCTTTGTTTCTAATTCAATAATATCCTCATGAGCTAATAAGCCATTGAAATAACCTATTATATCTTCATCATATTCTCTCCAGTCAATCCAAGTTATAACTTTGCTATTAAAAAAATCTTCTCTATTTTTTTATGGGATCTTTTTAGGAATTCTTTTATTTCATTATATACTGTATTCATTTATTTCTCCTTATACTAAATTTATACTATATTATACAACAAAAAAATAATAAAGTTAATAGTTTTTTTCTTTGATATTATTTAAAAAAATAACCGTAAGGTTTTTCAATACACTTTGCTTGACTTCTCTTTTTTTAAATATGATATAATGAATCCATAATATTATATTAGATATTTTTTTAAGGAGAACAAAAATGACTAAATCAAAATTTAATGCTATTGTTGGATCAATAGGTGCATTTATAGGTATTTTTTTGTATTTATAAGTTATATCCCACAAATTATTGCTAATTTAAATGGAGCAAAGAGTCAGCCATTGCAACCTCTTTTTTTGCAGCAGTTTCTTGTTTGATATGGGTTATTTATGGTTGGACAAAAGAACCTAAAAAAGATTATATACTAATCGCACCAAATTTAGCAGGAGTAATATTAGGTACTATAACTTTTCTTACTGCCCTTTAAAATAGCTAAAAGCTGTTACATTTTATTGTAACAGCTTCTTTTTTTATAAAAATTATTTCTTTTATTTTATATTCATCTTCAATTTTTCTCAAATTGTATTTCTAATTTATCTTCATTTCCAAAGTCAGCAATAATTTTATCTCCTTGCCATTCATATTTAGTTTTATTCCATTCTAAGAAATTTTTCAACAAATATCTTATGATCGATATCATAATTTTTTTAATAGCTAGCTCTGTTATATCAGCAAACTTTTTTTATAGCAACAGGTGAAAAAAACTGTTTCAGGTAATTTAGATACTACAAAGTAATACATTCCACCTTTTTTTCTGTGTAATCTATTCCAGAGAAAAGCAATTTTATCATGTAAAATTCCACAAGCAAGAGATACAAAAAGCATTTGCACTCATATTTTTTTAGGTAATTCAAAAACTATTGTAAGTCAATATTGGAATTGCATTATTTTCAGCAGTAGCTTGAATTTCCGTAGCAAGTGAAGAATCTTCCCAGATCCAAATTGTTTCTCCATTTTCTTTTTAAAAATAGCTGTTCCTATAAATTCTATAGGATATTTTTTTCTTTGGCATTTGAAAAAAAGTATTGTCATCTAAAATTAACTGTCCAATCTGCACTTGTAAAAAAATTTTTTTCATTGAAATTATCTTGAATAGCTAAGACTCTTCCTAAGTTTTTCAGATAAAAGCTTCTCTAGTTAAATCTAGTTCAAATTCATTTAAAATTTTTATTTCTTATAAGATCGTATATATTATTATTTTGATAATTTTTCAAGAAAAATATTTTATAAGCTCCACTGTTGGACTATTAGGATATTTTTTTCCATAAATCTATCATATTCTTTCTTAGCTATTTCATCAACAGTAATAGGAATATTATCATATCCACCATCTAGTGTGGGAGTATTTTTCCATACCTAAAAGATAATCTTCTCTATATGAGTTTAATAAAGCAGTTACTTTTTGGTTTTTAATGTACTATTAGGGTATTTATTTAAAAAGTTTTTCCCAAGTTATTATTCTCTCTCAATTTCTTCAAATGAAACCAATAAGCCTGCATCTGCTTGATATAATTCTTCAGAATCTTTTTGCCCAAATTTTTAAATACTCTTTATAATCATCAGTTACATAATCCTTTAAATACATCATAATATAGATGAGGCAGTTCTCTAATTGTAACCATTCCCTCTCCTATATCCCAAAGCTCTAAATCATATTTATTTAAAAATTTTTATTGGCATCAGCCCAATCTTTATCTGTAAAATTTTCACCATTTGTATCACCATAAATACTGTCTAAAAAAACTTGCTGAAAGCCTCATCTATATCATATAAAAGTATTATTATTTTGGGCTTGATATTCCTCATATAGATTATTTGCTTCTTCTTTATTTAATGATTTTTAATTTTTTTCTATTGTCTCTTTTTTTATCAGTAGCAAATTTTTTTCAAATAAATCATAACTTTCTTTAGAAAATTTTATTTTTTTCATTTTTTTACTTCTTCATTTTTTTATCTTTATTACAATTAGTTAATAATAAAAAAACTAAATATTAAAAAGCACAATAAGTCCAATTTTTTTCATTTATTCCCCCTATTATATATTTCTTCATTTTTTTATCCACTAACATATCATTAATATTTTTCGTTTTTTTATAGTTTTTCTAAATAATATTTTATAATTTCTGTTGTTGGACTATTAGGATATTTCTTTATAAATCTATTTAACTCCTTAACATCTTCATTAATTTTTCCCATTTTTTTAAGGCTTCTGTTGTTGGAAGAGAAGTTAAGGCAATGATATAGTCACCTCTATATGAATAACAAATATCATTTGCTTTTTTTCTTTAATTTACTATCTGGATATTTTTTTCTAAAAAAACTTTTCCCAATTAATAACTTTATCTGCTACTATTTCAGGGTGTTCATTAATAGAAGATAGATAATCTATATATTCTATATCTTCACTACGAAGTTTTTAAAAAAATCTTTATAATCATCACTTACATAATTTTTTTAAAAAAATATTATAGTAAAAAAATCCTTCTTTTTCAGTTAGCATAAAAACCTTCTTCAATTTCAACAACTTCTAAACCATAATTATCTAAAAAAATTTATTTTTGTTTATTTAATTTTTTTCTTTATCTATATCACCTTCTCCAATATAAAAGGCATTATCTAACATTGTATAATCATTTTCATTCATTTTTTTCTAAAAATTTCATTATTACTTTCAAGGTAATCTTCATAAAATTTATTAGCTTCTTCTTTATTCAAAGTTTTTTTAATTTATTGATAACTTCTTCCTTATTTTTTTATTAAATTCTTTTAATAAAGTATTAGTTTGTTCAGAGAATAAATTTCCTTTTTTTCTATTTTCTAAACTTCCTAAATAAAAAAATATTTTTTTCTATATATTCATCTATCATTTTTAGATAAAACTTCACTGTCATTATTCTCAGGTTCATCAAGATTAACCTCTTCTAAATAGTATCCTAAAAAGTTCTGTTGTTGGGCTGTCAGGATATTTTTTTAATAAATCTATTATATTCCTCAGCACTTTCTTTTATAATCATAAATTCCACCAGGAACACCCTAAAATATAATCTCTTCTATAAGAATTACAAATATTATTTACTTTATCATTTAATTTGCTGTTAGGATATTTTTTTCTAAAAAAATTCTCCCAAGTTACAATTCTATCTCCTAATTCTTCAAGAGTTATACATAAACCTGAATCTGCTACATAATGTTCTTCATTCTCCTTAGAAGTAATTTTTTTAAATATTCTTTATAATCATCAGTAACATAATCTTTAAAAAGTTTTATAATAAAAAAATCTGGGACTTCTTTTTATTATGCAAGCACCTCTTGCAAGATACCAAAGTTCTAAATCATATTTATTTAAAAAAATTTATTGGCTATTTTCCATTCCTCATCAGTGAAATTTTTCAGAAGTATCCTCATTATTATAGATACCACCTGACAAAAGTTTATCATGTTCTATATTTAGATTTTCTAATATTGTATTATTACTTTCTAAATATTGTTCATAAAGTTCATCTGCCTCTTCCTTATTTAATGTCTTTAATTTTTTTCTAACATTTCATTTTTTTATTTTTTTAGAAAAAAATTCTCTAAAGAGTCTTTATTAAATAATTGAATAATTTTATTTTTCTTTCTCAATAGAAAAGAATTTTTTTATAGCCAAATATACCTCCTATAACAAAAAAATTGCTACTGTAAATATGATAATTAAAAATTTTTTTCATCTATTCTCCCTTAGATTCTTTATCTTCCTCTGTGATAACTTCTAAAGTATCTTTTATAACTGGTTCATTAGAATTTTTCTGATTCATAGTCTTTCACAATTTCTTTCTCAAACTTATCATATAATATTTCTTCAATATTTGGATTTTTATAATTTTCTAAGTAAAAGTTTATATATTCAACAGTCGGACTATCTGGATTTGCTTCTATAAATCTATTAAATTCTTTTAGAATATTATCAGGTATATAGTAAAGTTCCGAATTTTCTGATCCACCTTCTCTTGTGTGTAAATTATATGCTCCTAAAATATATGCTCTTCTGTAAACATTAGCTTCAATATCTGCTTCTGCTAAGAAATCACTGTTAGGATACTTCTTTTTGAAAAATTTTCCCAAGCTAATAATCTATCAGCTATTTTTTTCATGAGATACCAATATTTCTTCAATACCAAAAATAAGGTTCAGAATATTCTTTTTGTAACAAGTTCTAAGTAGTCTCTATAATCATCAGTTACATAATCTTTAAAGATATCATAATAAAAAAATTAGAAACTTGAGCTATCATAGCATTTCCTTCACCCATGTCTATAAGTTCTAAATCATAATCTTTTAAGTAGTTATTAACTGTTTTCCATTCTTCAGGTGTAAAATTATATTTTTGAATCAGTCATAAAAAAACATTTTCAAGTAGCTCAGAATGTGCTTCATTTATTTTTTTCTAACATAAGTTTGTTAGTAGCCACATATTCATTATAGATTTTTATTCCCTTCCTCTTTATCCTTAGCTGTTTTTTTAATCTCTCCATAACAGATTTTTTTGCTTTCTACAAAATCATTCAAAAAGCTCTTTATTAAAACATTTGGATAATTTCATTTTTTTCTCATCTGAATGAAGTTTCTTATATCCATATAAACCACCTATAGCAAAGATTGCTATTACAAACAAAAAAATAATAAAAAAATTTTTTTCATATTTTTTTCTTTTCCTTTCTTTTTTTGTAATTAATAATTAACTATATCTATTATACAATAAAAAAATCCTAAATTAATAGGATTTTTATTTTTTTTATATTATATTTTATAAACCTTTCTTAAAAAAAGTTTTTTTAAATTCTGCAACTTCTGCACTAGATTGTGTAATAGCTACTGAATAATCTTTTTTTTCCAGCTAATGCTGGTTCATAAGTAATAGGTATAAATTGAAATTTAATTTCTGGATTAGCCACTATACAATATCCTAATGAAGTTTTAGTTTCACTTTCATTTTTCTTATTAAATACATATGGTTTATCATAGTCTAATAAATCTGGATTAACTGGAATTACTACAACCTCTCCTTCTTTATATCCCACAATATAGTTAGCATGTTTTTGTAACCTTAACAACAACAGCATTAGTAAAATTTTTCCATATGACAATAAATTAACTTATAATCATCACCATTCGGAACACTCTCATTGAAGATTTCTCTCATTCTTGCTTTATTTTTTTGATTTTCCTCATCAGTTGCTCCTAAAAAAATGCTTTTTTTACTAAGTCCATAAGTCCCATAATATTACACTCTCCTTTTTTTAAATTTTAAATGCTCTATAATAATTATTATCTTCAAATCCAAAAAAAGTCTTAAATCTGTAGAAGTATATTCACCAGGAAAAAAATAATAATACTTTTGTATGATCAAATATATTTTTGTAAATTATTTAATATAGTATGAGTCCTAACAATAGGAAAAAAACTTTACCAACTCCAGTTAATATTAAAAAAAGTTCTTATCCTTTGTTTTCTCTGCAATATATTTCATAATTATCTCAGTATTAAAAGCTTTTTCTTTAATTTTTTTCATATAGAAATTTTTGTACCTTTTTTTCTTCAAGTTCAAAAGCACTTTCTAAAAATATTATCGTTTTTTTCATACTTTCAAGAAGTAGCTCAAATGAGATCTATTTCTACTGCTTTTTAATCTAGTATTATTTTCTAAATTAATTAATAAGCTATTTTTTTACAAAAATCCCTTATCTTTAATTCATATTTAGGATTGTAATCAAAAAAATATAAAAAGGAACTTCATTTGCTAAACCTCTATTATTAAAAAAATTCATCACTATTCACTTTTTTTATTAACTCTTTTTAATCTATCTTTCATTATCTCCATATCTTCACCATTTTAATAGAACATTATTTTTTTAAAAATTTTTTTCTATTACCATTTTCTTTAATTTCATCTATAACAGCTGACTCAACAACAGGTTTTATTATATTATAACCATCTTTATTTTTTTCTAAGAAGCCTCCTTCTGTTAAAAAAAGTTTTTTTAATCTTTACTAACATTTTTTTCTTTTACTAGCTTCTGTCCAATTATTAATAATCTCTGATTGTTCAGACTTAGTAGCTAGATAAATTAAAAAAATCACTTTCTTTTATATTGTAATCATAATTATTATACTTCTCTTTGACTACTTCTTCTAAAAAAACTCTAATATAAACCTTTCATTACACAATATGCTATAAAGATTTATAAATTTTTGCAGAAGCTAAATCAGTGTCTACTATTTGTTTTTTTAAATTATCAGTTAAAGGATTTTAACCTTTTTATTTATAGTATTATATTTTTTTGAGAAATTACTTTCACTAAATGTTTCTAGAATATTATTTTTTTAATAACTCTTTTAAATTTTCTTGAATTCCATTCTCTAAAAATAAATCTACATGCATTTCTAATTTCAGTTAAATAGAAATTTTTCTGAGGTAATTCCTCTATATTGCATTTTTCACTCCTTTAAAAACTAAATAAGTCCCAATGCTTTTTTTGAGTTGCATCAATAGGATCTTGATAAAAAAATAGGTTGAATATCCATTAAGATATCAGGAGGTAATGTTGACATATCAACAGCATTTAAAATTGGAATTAATGCTTTTTTAGCTCCAGCTTCTCTAGCAATTTGAAGCATGCTAACTAAATCTGAAACTGCATTAATAGATCCTGATAAAGCCATTTCTCCCAGAACAACTGTTTGTGGCATAAGTTGTCTATTTAAAGCTATAGAACACATAGCAATAAAACCTCCTAAAGTTATAGCTTCTGTATTACCAACATTTTTTTCTCATCAGCAACAGATAGGTAAAATTCTTTTTCACTTATGTTTATTGCTCCACTTATTCTCTTAGAATTTATCTTTAAATAGTTAAAAGCGTTCTCAAAAGTTTTTCTATATTTGTTATCTGATACAGTTATTTTCCCCTTCCCAGCAGATATTTGACTTTCTACTTTATATAGACCTTTTACAGAGTTAGCTGAAATTGCAATAGTATATAGGCTTCCAGCTTTTAAAGGACCTTCTGGAATAAGCTTACTTCCTCCTTGTTCTTTTTAAAACCAACATATTTTTTTCTTCTCCATTTTCTTTATCTATATATGAAAAAAATTAGTTGCAAAAAAATTCCATTCCTGCCATTTTCTTTAATTGCTCTTTAATTCTTCTTCTATATTCTAAGGCTCTTATTAAAATTTCTTCAACTTCTTCCTTTGTAAATACTCCATCTGGATAAACCAATTTAATTAGAGCAGAGACAGTTTTTTTCTAACTGCAATAGTATCTCTTTGATTTAAATCTCTACCAAGTGAAAAAAATACTTATCTAAAAGCATCTCCATATGAAGTTTTTTTCTAAGCTCTCTAAATATTTCTGCCATATAGTCAACAATTAATCCATATTCCTTAGTAAAAGACTTTGGAGATAATTTTTGGAATGTCCCAACCAGGTATATAGCAATACATTCTGTCAAAGAAAGCAGAGTCATTATTCATCTCAGGTGGAAAATCAACTAAAAGATGAGCTGTTTTTAATAAAACATCAACACTTTGATTGATATTACCTATAAAGACCATAGAGGCATTAGCATTCTTTTCTTCCTTCCCTCTTGCAAAAGAACCACTTGCCATAAAATCTTTCATTATTTGTATACCATCTTTATCTTTAAATTTTATTCCTGCAATTTCATCAAATGCAACAACATCCCAATAACCTACCAAACCTACTTGTCTTTTTGACATATTATAAAAAAGATTTGCTACTGTTGTTTGCCCTCCTGAAAGGAGAATGGAATTAGGACTTATCTCTTTATAAATATATGATTTCCCAGTTCCTCTAGGACCTAATTCACAAAGATTGTAATTGTTTTCAACAAGAGGCATCATTCTAGCTAACAAATGCCATATAGCATCTTTATCAAAACTTTCAAATTCCATTCCAGATGATCTAAGCAAGAAGCCTATCCACTCATCTTTAGTAAAATGTTTTTCTAGCTTCAAAAAAACTTCATTCATATCTAAACTTGCAATTTGAATTGGCTTTAATTTATTAAGTTTAAATGGAGATTCACTAATATTAAGTTCATCATATTGATATGATAGAGTTAGTATACACCATATTCCTCCACTTAATAATTTTTTTCATAATCTTTTATATAGTTTTTTTATGAATTTCAATATTACTGACACCTAAATTTGAAAGGTGACCCTCATATCTATCTTTTTTTCATTTAAGACAACAGTTACCTTATCAATAACATTATATACTCCGATTTCTCTTATTTTTAGACTTTACTTTTTCTGCTTCATCAGGACGAACATAATTTTTCAGCAAGTATTTTTACCTTTTAACATACCTTCTTCAATGCTATCTTCATCAGTCTGATTACAATACATTCCAAGTAAATATTCTAAAACATAGACAGGAACATTTGCTCCACCTTTTATTTTTTTGAAACTAAATCTTTTCTTACAATTTTACCCTCAAAAACTTTACTTCCAATCTCATTTATATCCATATCTTCTCCTAAAAAAATCAAAAATCTGAAAGCAATTCCAATACTTACAATATATTCCTTTGAGTCCAATATATCTCCTGATTCAATATCTATAACTTTTTAATGTAACTTTTTTTATGTTCACCACTTAAAGTCAATCTAAAAATCATGTATAGTGTTTTTCTTCTGTTGAATTTAATTTCAATTTCTTTTCATCACTAACTCTAACATTTTTCATCATATAGTGCTACTGAAACATCTCTTTCTATAAATTTATCTTTGATACTTACAGCTTCTATTTGATATATAGAGAATTTTGTTAAATTAGATGTTATCTTTCCAACACTTTCTCTTATTCTAAGATCAACCTTAGATATTTTTTTAGAATTAGCTCCACTTTTTATAGTTTATCAATGGAATTATCATTTCTTGTGGACTAGCTCCACCATGTACAAATTGTAAGCCACTTCCACTAGCCTTTTATTCTTTGATTTTTTTCTGGAAATACTCCATACAAAGAATCTAATTTTAAAAGTAATACAAGCTTTTTTTCCTCAGCTTCTTTTTTTATATATAGCATATCTCTTTCCTATAGCCTCATATTTCGTATTCTTTAGTTCAAGCTTATTATATTCTTCAACTTCTTTCTTTTTCATATAAGAAGCCATGATCACTTGTTATATAGACATTTTACAACTCCAAGGCTTGAAAGTAATTTAGATAAGCCTACAATATCTTCAACAGCATCTTTACATGCGTTAAAAGTATTGCTTTCAGTCTTTTGCCTTATCTCCTATTGCATCGATACTATCATGGTAGATATATATAACTTTCTTTCCTTTTATATATTCTTCTTGTTTTCCTCTATTCATCTTATTAAAAATTATCATAAGAAATAGCAGAAGATTCTTCACAACTAAGTTTTTAATATTTTTTTCTCTATTTTTCTGTTCCTTGACTGTCTATACCATCAACAATTACTTTAGCTGATACTAAATCAATATTTCTTTCTGTTTTACATGGTAATAAGTTTGCCATTCCTAAGAAAGTTCTACTTGGTAAGTCAGTCAACATAGCATCTAATTTTATCTCTTTAACATTTGCTTCTTTTTCTTAATTGTTGACTAATCTCATATCCAACTTCATATCTTAAAGCATCTGAAATTATGACAACAGTTCTAACATCAGCATTTGCTATATTATTTTTTTATAGAAATCTCTTTGTTGAGTTAAATTTTTCTCTTTCATAGACTTTACTTGACCATAAAAGCTAATAACTTTTCAAGATAATCAACTTCATAAAATTTATCTACTTTTAGCCTTTAATATGTCGAATAAAGGGGCTAATTCATCATTTTTTTATTTTATCATAATAAAAAAATAGAAATCTCTATATAATTTATCTATTAAGAAATAATGCTCAGTATAATCTTTAAAAAAATATCCTTTAATAGTTTTTCTATCTTCAATTATCAATGAATCTTTTAATCTAAAGAAATCATTAAGAGCTAACAATGCCTTATAGAAGTGTTGATACTTTTTCGATCCATAAAGAATTATCCAATCTTATTTCAATGTATTTCTTATATTTTTCATAATCTATAACTTCAGAATTAAAGATATCTATAATATCTTTAATAATAACCTTATCAAAGTATTCAAAAAGCTGTTCCTGAAATAGAATAATCTAGTTCTAACTCATCTATTCTATCTTTTATATTCAAATCTTTAGCTAAGTCATAAAAATTCTTCTCTTATAATTTCAGAAGTTTGTTTATTTTTGTAATAGAGATTCAGCAAAAAAATGTATAATTCATTTTTTTCTACCTGTAAAATAGTTTTTCTAAATTTGTATGAGCTTTCTTTTGTAATTGAAAAATAAAAAAATGAGTTACCATAAGAATTTTTTTAAAAATTGTTCAAAAACTAGTAACTTCAACATCAAATTTTTTTCTTTATTTCAAAAAAATAAAAAAATCTAAATTCAGCCATTTTTTTCTATATCTTGTAGTTTAGATTTATTTAAAATTATATTTTTTTTATTATTTCTAAGATATCAACTGTTTTTTTGCTCCAGAAATAACAGTCAATATTGAAAGTTTAAAATCTTCTTCATCAATTGATTCAGGCTGTTCAATCAATTTTTGTTAGTTTTTCTCTTCTTTCTTTATTAGCAAAGAAGCTAGGATAGTCTTTGATAATTTCTCCTAATTTATAGTTAGTTCTATCTAATTTTTAGTTCTTCAACTATCATTGCAGATTTATCTGCTTCAAAAGAACTCTGAGTATTTTTCTATATCTAAAAGATAATTTTCACTGTCAATAGATCTTGGATGTTCACTATAAATTAAATAATTTGATTCAGTATCAATAACTTCTAAAGTATATTTTTGTTTTAAATATATTTGTATATATAGATTCTCCTTTTTTTATCAAAAGATTTAGTTAATTTGATAATTTTTTTACATCAGTTAAATTTAAATTATCTATTAAATCTTTAAATTCATTTTTCGTGTCATACCAAAAAAATTATATGTCTTTTTTGTGGAAGTTCAGTAGTTAAACTAAATCTATACTCAAGCATTTCTTTAATTTTTATCTATTTCCATAATTTTATCCTTTCAGTATATTTCCACCTTTTTAGTATATCTAAAAAAACAAAAAAACTGCAATAACTATTTGCAGTTTTTTTAAAGTTTTTATTCAAATTATAAATTTTTAACTTTTTACTTTTCTTACCATAAAATACAAAAAGCAATTTTTAAAAAAATATCAAATATTTTTTTGTTTTTTTAATTCAATATCATATTTTTTTATCTTCAATTTGTTTCAATGCTTCTTGTATTTTTTTTATCTATTTCATTTTCAGTTTTTGCTACTTTAAATTCTAAAAATAAAAGCAGTTCCCTTTTTTTATTTCTTGGTTCTAGAAGAATATCGTATCTTCCATAGCCACTTTCTCTATTAGATTTTTACATAATATTTGTCACTTAAAGATAAAACCATTCCTAAAAATAAAAATTATGATAAAAATTTTTTTCTTCACTCCCAATATCATAATAACTAAAACTTAATTCTAAAAATTTTTTTGTAAGTTATTTTTCAAAATTAACTATATCTTTTTTTAACAAAGCATTTAACATCACTTTAAAAAGTGTCTTCATTTCCTAAAAAGTTTCCTATAAAACTTCTTTCAAAAATCTTTAATTTCTTTATTTGGAATAATTAAAGAATAGAAATTCCTGTCAAGTTTTTTTCTTTTTGTTGTTAAATATCCTGTATGTAAAAAGTAATTGCCATATTTCTTGAGGATTTCTTATATTATAGAAATTAGAATCGGAATAGATAGTCTTTTTCAATTCTTTTTATCAGAAAAATAGTAATTCAAGTTCATCAAATATACTAGCTTCTGCATTTTTCTAAAAATATTATTTATTAAAAAAATTATTTGAAGTTCCTACCCAATATGCTCCAATTTCTTTTTTTATTTATACAATTTAAAATTGACCAAGGATTGTAAATTTCTTTATTTCCAAATTTATATCCATCATACCAATCTTTTACTTCATTCAATTTATACTCCATATTAAAAAAATCTAATGATTTTAAAACTTCATCTTCTGTTAAACCATAAAAAGATGAGTATTTATTATCTAATATACTACAAATCTCCAAATTATTTAAACCTGAAAAATATCCCCTCTTTAGCAACTCTTAATATTCCAGTTAAAAATCCTCTTTCTAAATATTGATTATCTTTTAGAACTGAACTATAGAAATTTCTAAAAAAATAGTATTGCTTCATCATAATAATTATTTTCATAAGAATTTACAATAGGGCTATCATATTCATCAATAATTACTATGACTTTTTGTTTATAATATTTATATAGGTATTCAGTCAAATATTTTAAAGAAAAATTCGTAGTTAGCATCTTCTTTCATATATATAATTTTATTAAAAATCTTCTTGTGAAATCTCATCTAAACTATTTTTTTAAATAAAGAAATTGTTTATATAAATCTTTTTAATTGATTCTTTAATTTGAAAAATAGTTCCTTCCCAATTTTTTTAGATTTTTAAATCTTTAAACGAAATATATATAACTGGATATTTACCTTGTTCACTTATATATTTAGATTTTTTTCTATATAGATTAGTAAATAATTTTTTTATTTTCTTCTTTATTTTTCAATATCAAAGAAATATTTTATCATTGACATATTTAATGTTTTTCCAAATCTTCTTGGGCGAGTGAATAAAAATAACTTCTGAGCCATCTTCTAAAAAGATCTTCTATATGTTTTGTTTTGTCAATATAGTAATAATTATTTTCAATTAAGGTTTTAAAAATCGTTTATTCCTATTGGGATTTTTCTTCATGTGGATTCCTCCTTTCAGAGAGATTTTAAGTTTATATAATATTTCTTTTTATTTTTTTAAGCTTTTTCAATTATACTACACACATCATTAAAAAAATATACAAATCTTCCAATTTATTTTTATATATTTCTTTAAATTTTAATAAATTTATCAATAAAAAAATCTAGTCTTCTAACTTCTGCATCTAACTTTAATTTTTTTATAAAATTTATTTATTGTTTGATTTGGTAAATAATTATTTGAAATTCTTATATAATATTGTTCATCTCTATAAAAAAACTTTTTTTATTTCTTCTCCATCGGGATATAATAATATGTATTCAGTATCAGGAATAGAAAAAAATCTCTTTTTTTACGATTACAATATTGACAAGACAGAACTAAATTTTCTATTTTATCAGCTTCATTATTATCTTTAAATTTAGGAGATTTCCTGTAAATATAATGATCTATTTCAAACATTCTTTTTATTTAATACATTTAATGAAACCCCACAATACGAACATCTATAGTTATATATTTTTCATAAACTTTATTTTATATAGATCATCATTTTTTTACTAATTTTTTTGAATATATGTCTTCTATTTCAGGGAATTCCAATTTTAAATCTTCTAAAAAAATTTATTTTTTTATTTAAATTTATATTTTCAAATGAAAGACAATATTTTGTTTTTCGATAATCATCCATTTACTTTCTCCTCTAATTTCTTAAAAAGCTTCTATCAATTCATCAATATCTGTTTTTTTGAAAGTTCGTCATATTCATCTAATCCATTCAAAAGAATTTATAATTTTTTTCAACTAAGGGCTTTTCTAAATTTTCATTTTTCTCCATTATTTCAAAAAAATTTTTTTCTAGTTTCTATTATTTTTTTATTGATTTATTAATTAACGGTAATAAATATTCATCATAATGTTTTTTTGAACAGTTTTGTTCTTTTTGAATTAAACTTTGGAACTTTTTCTATTTCCCCATCTATTTCATTTTTGAGTAATAATTATTACTTCAATAAAAAGGAAAAAAACTTTTTTTAAAAAATAAGTTTAAACTCTTCACCAGTAAATTTTTCCACTATTTACATTGTTGTTCTCAAATAATTTTGAATCAATAATTATTATGTTAGCATTTCTAACTTTTTTTCATCATTAATAAGTTCTTCGTATCCAATATTTGGATCAAATTTTTTTTACATTTAAAAAAATAATATTGTAATCTTGATTATGGTATTCTTTATCGAAGTATTTTTTTGAAGTTCTAAATCCATATTATCATCAATATAAGTTATTCCTATTTCTTTCATTCTATTTTACTCTCCTTCCTAATGTAAATTCTATAGAAAACCCTTCTTCTCCTTTTAATACTTAAAAATTTCTCCCCTGATATATTTACAGTATTATTTAAAAATCCACATTCCTAATCCATGTCCATTCTTTCTAGTTGTTTCATGAACTTCTAATATTTTTTTTAGGATTTAAAAAGGTATTTTTTTTCTCTAATCCTTTTCCATTATCAGTATATTTAAATTTTTATTAAACTTTCAATTTGTTCAATATAAATTTTTTTATATCTAAATTCTGTTTTTTTCTTCATTTTTGTTGAATACTATTTAAAAATTAAGTTGTCAAATACCACATGTAATGTATCTTCTGATAACTCGAAATCAATATTTCTATCGGATTTAATTTCTATATTTATCCAAGAGTAATCTTTCTTCCAGATTTCTTTTTATTTTATCAACTATATCTACAATGTTTTTTTAACCCTATTTGAAATTGATTTTTTTCTATGTTATCAAGCATAGAATCTATAAATAATAAAAATTTTTTTCAGTAGTTTTAGTATTTTTTTATCTAGCAAATAAGGAACATTTTTTTATATTCAAACTTAGTTTTTATCTTCTGTATTTAAAAATATCCCACATTTTATATTCTTTTAAAGCATCTATTATATATCCATTATTAAAAAGCTATTGTATTTCTGTCATTTTTCATTTCATGGGCTATTGAAGAGGCTTTTAAGACCGTTAGTTGCCAATACATTTAATATTTGAACATCATATTTATATCTTTCTTCAATTTCTTTTTTTATCTTTTTTTCAGATTTTTATTTGTAAGTCTCTATCATTTTTTTTAGTTCAATAACTAGTTCTTTTTTTACCATCAATTGATAATGTTTCTAATAATTTTGGATTTGAAATTATTCTATTAATTATAGATTCTTTTTTTCAAGCTTCAAATCGTTTTTTTATTATTTTTTTAACTATTTTTTTCTAATTATTTCTTGGCGATATCTTTCAAATTCTTTTTATTCCCCTATTGATAATTTCTATAAAAAAACTTGATAATAAATATTTTCTTCTAATCCTTGTCTATTTGAAAGATCTTGTAATTTTTTTATTATCTTTTTTTATCAATTTCTATCATTCCAGATAATTGATTTTCACGAACTCTCCATGCACCAGTAGGGTGAGAAGCAGCAGCAGGAGATTTTCTAGCTCTTTTTCCTAACCCTAGCCAATCTTTATTTCCTTCGTAGGATGAAATTCCAAAAAGCATTTCTATATAAAATAATTCCAGATTTTAAAGGATTTGGAATAATTTTATATTTATATAAAAATTTTTTCCATTTCTTGTGTAGTAGCAGAAGCTATAAAAAAATAGAACTGAGCTTTAAAAATTTCCTATCTCTGTTAAAACTGTATCTATTTCATTATTATCTAAATCAAAAATCAAAATCTCCTTTTTAATTCATCTGATAAATTAATTATGAAGTTTTTGAAATTTTTAAATCAATGTCAGGACAATATTTTTTTGCTTCTTCTTGAAATTCATCAGATTTTATTTCTATAATCAAATTTCTTTTTTTATAGAATCATAAAATAAATTAATATTAGTGGTACAATTTTCTCCCAAAAATAGGCTCTAAAAAAATATTTTTTTATTATTTTTTTCTTCATTATTGTAAAGTAACTTTATTTTCATGGAATCATCATTATAAATTTTTTTTGTAAAAAAATTAGCTAGATTTTTCTACCTTTCTCTTTCCCCCATTTATCACGAAGATTATCTATTATTATTTTAGTACCATTTTTTTATTAAAAAGTGTTATCATAATCTAATTTGGAATTATTCCAATCCGTTGTCCATAACACAGAGTGATCATTTTTCTTTTTTTACTAAATAGCCTAACACTTTCTCCTAATCTAGCGAGTGCAAATCTACCCAAACCTTTTTGAGCCTGCAAGAACCCTATTTTTTTATTATTTTTTTATCAATAATATTGTATTTTTTTCTGACTTTTTCCTATATGCATCCAATATTTTTTTATATCCTCTGCATTCATTCCAATACCATCATCTTCTATAATTAGCTGATTCTCATTAAATTTTATAGTTAAATTTAAAACTTCAGCATCATAAGCATTTTTTTACTAATTCTAATATAGCTGATTCAGCATTTGTAAAATTTTTGAACACCTAATAATTCAGCAATAGTACTATCTTCTATTACATATTTAAGCTTTTTCCATTTTTTTATTCCTCCATAAAATAGTAATTTTCTATATCTTTTGAAGTAATTCTAACTGAATTTCCATTGATTGGTATTCCAATAGAAAGTATATATTCAAAAAAATCTTTACTCTCTAAAAATTTCCTTAGCTTTTTTTAATAAAAAAATTTATTATTCTTTTCTTTTAATATAATTGAAACTCCTGCATATGGAATACAATCTTCAGATAACTTATAAACTCTAATTTTTTTCACTTACTATAGTTGATATTAATAATTTTTTTCATTATAAATATTTTTGTAATGCTTGTGAGCGGCCATACTCAAACCATTTAGCAGATTTATCACTTTTTCTATTAATAAGTTTACTTTTATTATCATTAAGATATGTAAACACACCTGGGAAATTATCTCTAAATTCATTTTCTTCATATCTAATAAGTTTATTATTAATATAAGTATATGGAAAAAAATTATTTTTTTCAACATTTTTATACCTTAATGAACGTGGAGAAGCAGTTTCATAAACAATTTTTTTCTCTATTTTATATTTATTTTTTTATAAATATAAAAAAATCAAAAAGTTTCGACATAATCTTTTTTTCTTTTTAAAAATATAAATACTATTTGATAATGTTGCTACTACATGTGAAACTTTAAAATAATCTCCAAATCTGTAACTTCCAACTTTTTATTTCTGAAAAGATCCATTTATTAGATAATTTTTTTCCTTTAATAAATATAAATTTTTTGAATGTTCTTCTATATATTCTATTTTTTTCTTCCATTGTACTAGTTTTTATCTAAAATTATTATTGCTGATTTTATTAATGCTTTATTAAAAAAATTTTTTTAAAGAATAATCAATAATTTTTTTTTGTAAATGGCTTTTATTAATTCTCGTAAATTGAATCCAAATACAGTTTTAAATATACTACTTGGTATTAAATAACTCATTTTTTTCCATTTTCAGATAAATTTGTAATACTTTTTTTCAATAAAAAGCATAACAATAATCAAATTTACCTTTTTTTACAAGATTTAAAAATTAGTTTTCAAATATAAAAGTTCATCCTTTTTAATTTCAGTGTAGTTTATATAGGGAGGGTTTCCTACTATAAAAATCAAATTTTTTTTCAATATTCCATTTAAGATAATCTTTATTTATTATATTCCAGTTTATTAAGTTTAAGCCATTTTTATTAAGAAGCTCATTTAAATTATTTATACACTCGGTATATTGCACATAATCAATCTCTATTCCAAAAAAATATCTTTTTTTCTAAACCATCTTCAATTTCTACATTACTCTTGTTGAGTGCTCTAGAATCGTTTATATATCTTTGAACAACCTCAATAAGAATATTTCCATTACCACATGAATTCTCTAATATTTTTCCATATAAATTATTTGTATACCCTACACTATCTAATAATTTTTTTACATAGTCTTTAGGAGTAAATACTTGACATTTTCTATTCATTTTTTTCCTCATTTTATTTTATTAATTCTAAGACATTATATAATAAAAATTTATTTTTTTAAGATATATTTTTTTTAATTAAAACTTAATCTTTTGCCCTCTTTTTAAGAATAGCCCCTAATTTTTTTCATAATTGACATTAACTCCATCATCTAAATCCAATGGAATTTTTTTGCTCAGCAATATGTTTTTACCTCATTAGCATATTCTCTTAATTCTTTTTAATGATGTATCTAATTCTTTTTAGCTGTTTTTTTCAATATTTTTTTCTTTTCTTTTTGCTGATATATCGTCATCTGATAACTGCCTTTCTATAAACTTTCTCTTATTTTCTAACATTTCTTGATAAGGTATCAAATAATCTGCTCTCACTCTTGCAACTGTTAAAGGTTCGTATCTGTGAATATAGAATAAACAAGAAAAAAAGCATTTTTTTCTTTCCACTATTCATTAGCCAATAGATAGGTCTTTTTGATATCTTTGTAAATGGTCTGAATAAAAAAATCTTTTAAAAAAATATGTTCTAATAATTTCTTCAGAAGGTTTATTATCTTTATTTCCTAATGCTTCTGCTATAAAATTAAGATTATCTTTTAAACTTTCCTCTCCATAAATAATTTTTTTATAAATTCTTTTTAGTTTTTTTCAACTATATCATTTGAGAAATCTTTTTTTCAGATGTTATTGGGATAATACCAAATTCATTAGGTAAAAAAATTTACTTTCAACTTCTTCTCTTATTTCTCCATCAGTACTTTTTAACAATAAACTTATTTTTTTGATAATTCTAATATATCATCACTATTTGCTATAATAAGTCCAGGTTTATTTATTGAATATCTTCCCATAATACAACCAATAGCATAAGATAAGAATTGTTTTATTAATTCGTCTTTATTAAATTCTAAACTAACTCCTCTATCATATAAATATTTTTTTCTGATACACTAGAAAAAAATTCTTAGAAATACTATTATCAAGCTCAACAATCTTAGCTTCTTTCTTTAATATAGTAATATCATCAAAAGAAACTTTTTTTCATCCATTTCATCTTGCAAATCATAAATTTCTATAAAAAGTCTATTTAATTCTTCTTCATTTTTTTATGTAGTTTAACAAAAATTATCTCTCCAATGAGAACAATAATTTTCATAAGCAGTTTTTAAATCTTTACTATCAATTAAAGATAATTTTTTTCAAAGTCCCAAGAAGTTTCTCTTGAATCCCATTCTTCTTTTGAGATAGATATATTTTGTTGAACTAAAAATATTAAACTTTTTCATTTTTTTATTTCAGTTGCAGGTAAAAACTAAAATATCTCCAATTTGTAAATTTATAGTAGGATTTATAATTTTAGTCAAATCACCATAAATTTTTTTGTGTTTAAAAATTCCTAAATAATTAAATTGATTTTTTTCTAAAAAAATAACTCATTCCACTAACATAATAAACAAATCCTTTTTGGAAAAATATCTAAATGAAGAACCAGCTGAGGTTATTAATCCCCAAGAAATTGATTCTTTAAAAATAATATTCAGTATTTTGAGGTCTTGACCTTAGTTTTTCCTTTTTCATCATAGAAATTTTTTTAATCTCATATCCATCATTTTCCCAATTAACTAAATATTCTTGATTTCCATACCATTTTTTTAAATTCTCCACCTTTATTGTATGGAAACCATTTCTTTTTACTTTCTAATGCTTCTTGTGAATTTGACATATTATATCCTATTTTATTATAATTAACTTCATTCCATAGTCTTAAAAAAATCTATTATTATCGGCTGTTGCTAATCCTTGTTTTGCTTCTCCAATATCTCCTAATTTTTTTGATTTTTTTTCAAATATTTCTCTTACCTTATCACTTACCCAATAAGCTATTGGACTTCCTGGTATCTTTTTCAAAAATCTTTTTTTGTGTAGCTTGAAAATAGTTATTTTTTTATTATAAAAATTCTTGTTCCTTTAATTCAGCATTATTATAATCAACCAATCTTATATATATTCCCTCATTTTTTTAGGACTTATTTTTTTAGTTATCCAAGCAACTGTTGATACAACTTCTCCACCTATTTCTGAAAAATGCTCTTGTTCCTAAATGATTTAAACTTTTTAATTTCAGTTTTCTCAATAATATTTTTTTTCTTAAAGTTTCAAAAGATGATAAAAAAACATCCAAGATTGCATTGTTATCATAGAAGTATAGCAATTTTTTTCTTTGTAAACTCATTACATCTTTCTATAAATACTGCAAATAAATCACTTTTTACTATCCTTATAATTCTTCTCAACATAAGTTTTAAGTTTTTGGACTAAAACCTTTTCCTCCCATATAAGGAGGATTAGTTACTACTGTTTCATATTGATTTGTTAAAATTATATGTTGTTTTATTAAACTTTCAATAAGCTCTAATTCCTCATTAATATCTATAATCATTTCATCTTCATTAAATATTAATGTTTCTTGTTCATTATTATTAAAACTTTCTTTTTAATAGGTTAAATTCTTTTTCTAATATTTCTTTATCAATAGATTTTTAATTTTAAAAATACTTCCATATTCTTTTTGCATCTTCAAAAATCTTCTATTATTTTATTAAGATTATTTAAGTTATTAGCTTTTTATTCTATTTTTTTAACTCTTTCAGATAAACTATTACTTTCTTCTATTATTAAAGTATTTAATTTAAAAATCTTCTTCTCTTTTTTTAACACTGAAAAATAATCTTGAAAAATTTTTTTCTCTTGCTTTCATCATAAGTGCAAACGAAGCTAATTGTCCTGCTCTTTCATCAATTTCTAATCCATATATATTATTTTTTTAATATTGATAGCACAGTTTCTTTTTGTACTCCAACCAAGATTTTCATACATCTCAAATAATAAATCAAAAAGCATAAACTAATATATGTCCACTTCCCATTGCTGGATCCAATATTTTTATATCTTCTATCTTTATTTTTTTCTGAATTTTCTTCCTTTTCTGAATCTATATAATATCTCCAATTGTCTTTAAGATTTTCATTTATTCCAGTAGACTCTAGTGCTAATTTTTCCTAATGAATTTTCCACCATATATTTTACTATCCAATCTGGTGTAAATAATTGAGTTGCTGCTGGTATATTTTTCTTTTGCTATTTTTTTGTATTTTTTTCTTTAAGGCTTCAAAAAAACTTGATCTTTCTTTTCAGAGTTATAAAATTGATAAAAGCCAACCTATTAGCTCAATTGGTGCATCTGCTCCTATTTCTTCTCTAAGTCTTACTAAAAAGTGAATTTTTCCATTAATAAGCCTGTTGGAAATAAAAATATCTGAATAAGTCCCTTTTTTTCTTAAACATAAATGGCATAATAGCTGATAAATCTTCACATTTTTCTTCCATTAAAAATAGAATAAAGTTTTTTTCTATTGAATTTGGTGTATTTTCATCTCTTAAATTATGTAATTCTTTTTTTGTAAATCACTATCTAAGTTTTTTTAAAAAAATTCAAATTCATAATAATTATCAATTATTGTAGGCTCATTTTTTTAACACCATTATTAAATATCATTTTCTCTTCAATATATCCATTTGCTTCCATAAATGCTAATGCTGTTAATCTATTGAACCAAGTGTAAGCACTTTTCTTCTATAAGTTCTTCATAGCCAACTTGTTTATATTTTTCTAATTAAACTGTCATAGCTTTCTTTTTGGATAAAGTGTTCCTTTTACTTCAACTTCTTTTTCCTATAACTTTTTGCTTTTTTTCTATTCCATTTTTACTTATTCCAAGAATTTCAAGTCTAATTCTCATTTTTTTCCATTAATTCTTTTTCTTGCTTCTATTGCAAAAAAATTTTTTTAAGCTACTTTTTATTCATTTTCTCTCCCTTTACTATCCATTTTCCAGATTTTGTTGAACCTTCTCTTCTAATTTTTTTCCTGATTTTTTTAAATTACTAATATGATAACGAACACCATCAAATGTGATATTTTCTATTTTATTTGATATTTGTTTAGCAGTAATTCTAGGATTTTTCCAGCATTAAAGTAAGTATTTTATTTATTACATTAGTAGTTTCTTGGGTAGTTTCTTGGGTAGTTTCTTGGGTAGTATTTCCTACTTTACTACTATTAAAAAAACTCCTTATTAATCTTCATAACAGCATTTGTATAGTTATCAACATCATTATCAGGATAAAAATTTTTAATTTTGGTGAACCATTATTTTTTTAAAAGCATCTTTTTGCTCTTCTTATTCCTGAACCATAGGATTCAATCAAGTTTAATGAGAAAAAAACATATCTTTTTAATTCTTTATTCAAATATTGCCTTTTATCAAAACTCCTATTATTATTTAAGGCTTCAATAGTTACAGGAGGCAAAGGTCTATTATGATTTACAAAAGAAATTCTATCTCTATAAATATATATTCCAACATATTCAGGAGTATCGTATTCTTTATGTAAAAATAGCATTAGTTGCTAATTCCTCAAAAAGCAGTCAATGGATAATTATAAACAATTCTATGTTCTATTTTTATCTGCTTCCCTTATTGTATATGAAGCCATAATATTATCTTCAAAAATATCTATTAACTTGTTTCACTTGCAACCAAACAGGTCCATCAAACCTTTTAGCTTCCATTTTATCTGTTCCAACTATTTCTCTAATAATTTCCACATGTGCATTTGGAATAAATTTATTAGGAGTTTCTGCAAACATTAAAAACAGCAAAAATTTCTTGCTCTATAAGAACCATATTCATTTTTCACTTACAAGCCCCATACTCTTTTGCCATATCCAATTTAGACATATTTCTGATATCATGTTTTTGCATTAGTTTGGACTAAATATTCTTTCATATACTCATAATTTAAATCATCAATAGTTGCTGTATTATTCAAATCAGAACTAAAAGAAAAAAATTAGCAAATTTCTTTAATAATTCAAATTCTTCTGTTGGATTTGGAAGTTTTGTATCTCTACTTATTCTTATATATCTTCCTTGTTTTTAATTTTTATTTCTTTATCTTTCTCAGCTTTTTTTCATTTGTTTGATAAGGTCCATTAGAACCTTGCTCTATTGCAACAACAAGATAATATTTATTGTCAATTTTATCCTGTATAATATGATAATTGATTTTAGGATTGATATTTGAAAGAAGAGATTTTAAATCATTTTTCAATCCCTCAATCATAGATTCTTTTTATTCCACTAATTGGTCTTTTTAGGTATTGCCTTTTCTCCATTTTCTTTATTATCTACTTCTTCAACACCTATAAATAAGAAATTTATTTCATTATTCATATAGTTATTAGCAAAAAGCACAAGCAGTTTTTAGAATTTTTGTCTTTAAAAATTTATTGATTTTTTTATATTCAATAAAAACTATTCTCAACATTTTGATTTTCTAAAAATAGAATGTGCTATCTTTTTAATATCTGAAAGTTTCATTTCTACCCTCCAAGACTCCCTATTTTATTAAAAAAACTACACTCAAACCGACAATAAAATGTCGGTTTATATAATTAATTATCCAATATCAACAATCTTATTATTTTTTTAATAGCTTCAAGCATTTCATTTTTTTAACTTTTTCAATATCTTTCTCAATAACTGAAATATATTCATTCACTTGTTCTTCACTTTCTATATTACTTTTTTTGAGTTTATAGAAATTTTTTTCTTAATTTCATTCTTTCTTTTTTTCTTAGCTTTTCCATTGATTTCAGCATTAAAATCTTCTTTATCCTTAATTGCTTTTTGCAATAGTTACACTGACATTTTTTTATATCACTTTTAGCTATTTCATCCTTATAATTATTGTATGTAGATTTTATACTTTTTCTAAGCTCATCAATATCAGTTTTATCTTCTGCAACTTCATTAAGATAATTTTCTAATTTCTCAATTTCTTTTTTTAGCAGAATTTTTTTATATTCTTCTTCAAAAATTATTAACAATATTTTTCTAACTTTTTAGATTTCATAAATATTGCCATATCATTAGAATTATCCTTATTATTAACTTCTTTTTCTAAAAAAATTCATTTAACTTTTCTTCTATTTTTATTATTTCTGGATTATCTTTTTAATTTTTCAGAAAACTCTTTTTTTATACTTTTCAACTTTTTTTCTTTTTAAAGAAGTTTTTTTCAATTTCTATAAGTCTATCTTTGGCTTTATCTAATTCAGAAATTAAATCATCAAATTCTCTAATTCTTTTCATAAATATTTTTTTATCAAGCCTAATTTCTTCAATTGTTTTATAGGCATCAGTTTCTTTTTAAACTGCCAATATAATCTTTATACTCTTCAATTTTATTTGTTTTTTTCAATAGCTTTATCATATCTTTCTTTTTTTAGAACTTGTAAAGAAATCAAAAACCCTATCAACCTTATCATATTCTTTTTAATAGTTCATCTTCCATTCCTAAGAAATTTTTTTAAGAGTTTTTTTCAGCATTATCTCTAGATAATATAATCTCTTCTAACAATTCAATCCAATCATTTAATTCTTTTTTTCCTGGATATTTACTATGTTCACATTCTATTTTATAGCTCTTTGCTATTCCAATTTTTTTCTTTTTAATATCTCTAACAAATCTTCTTTTTGGAGAATCAAGACTAACTTCACCTGTGTCTTCTTTTTATTGTTTTTAATTTCTTTTAATAAATTATTAACTTTTTTTAATAAGTTCAGGATCTATTTCTTCTCTTAACGAAATTACAATTTTTCTCAAGATTTTTTTATTTTGTAATTTTGTAAGCAAATTTGTTGCAATATTTTCATCTGTAACAAGGACTTTTTGATTCCTGTAAATCTATTAGCTTATATTTCCACAATTCTCCCACTAGCCCATTGATTGTAAGTTGTCCCCAACCATAAGGACTTCTCAAATAATATTCACTTATATTTTTTTAATGTTATTGGAGTATCTCCTCTTTTTTTCAAGTAATGTTATTCTTTCTAATACTTCTTTTTATAGCTTCAGAATTTATATTACTTTCAACATCTTTTTTTAATATCAAACAATACTCCATTTTTTTCTCTGTGTCATAAACATAAGATAATATATTCCTTATTTCAGCTTCATCATAAGGCTTTTTTTAACAAGTTTTGCCTTATGAAATCTATGATTTGCCAAGGCTTTTAAGCTTTCTTCAATTTTTTTAGAAGCATCTTTTGTTTTAATATCTTGCTTTTTGTCCATAAACAAAAAAACTTCAGCTTCCCCTATAAGTCTTTCTAATTCACTTTTAATTCTTCTATCTCTTATTTTATTTTCTCTTTGTTTTTATTTCTAATATTCTGATAATAGATTCTCTTTCATTATCTTTTTGTTTATTTCTAATATATGACTCTACTTTTTAAAAAAATAGTTTAATTTCATTTCTATAAGTTTCATCATCTTTTTGCTAGTCTTAATATTAAATCATTTTTCTTGTCTTGTACCTATGACAGCAACATTATCATAATTATCTGCTCTTTCAGTAAAAAAATAGTTATTGCTAAATCTTCTCCTATTTTCCCATAAACTGTTTCATCAATAGTTCTAGTAAAACCATATTTATTTCCAGTTTCTTCCATTAGAATAGTATTCTTTGTAAATATTTCCTTAAAAAAATATGAATCTATCTTCTCATCAATTTTTCTTTAAATCTATATCTTCTCTTTCAATTTCTCTATTTATATCTTGTTCTTCATTTGTTAAGAAATAATAATTTTCTCCATCTTTTTGAATTAAAACTTCTTTTTCTAGTTTTTTTCTAATGCTTTTTTTATTTTTCTTTTCAAGTTCTATCCTATCACAATCCATAGAATCTATCATAAAAACTTGTTAAATTATTTAAAAGTAGGTTCTATTCCATTAATTCCTTTTTAATAAGAATAAAAAGTTTTAATACTTCTAAACCAAAAATCATCTATTCCCTTTTTCATTTCTTGCATGAATAAATGGTCTTCTTACATTGTCTTCTAAAAAAATTGTTCTATTGATTCATAGAAATAATTAAATGGTACAAGTATTCCTATATTTTTTTATCTTTTACTTTTATTCCTGCTTCTTGGAATGAACTCAATAAAGATCTTTCTCCTCTTGACATATGTTGCCCAGAATGTCCCATATTTCTAACTTTTTTTCAAACACTTTTTTTGTAGTAAATTAAATTGATAAGCAACAAAAAGGATATGTTTCTGAAAAAAATCTTTATTATCATCATATAGAGGTAATGTCATTGTTTTTTTCAAAATGTATTAAATTTTTCAATTTCAACTCTTTTTTTATCAAAGATTTTTTTCTAAATCTTCTCCTTCAATTTTTTTCTTAATAAGCAGTCTTTTTCTTAATAACTTCATCAATATTTCCACTTGATAAAGCAAGCATTGTTTTTAAATCTATCTTGAATTTTTAGAGAAATCATTTTTTTTCTGTGTTCACTATTATTTAGTATAGAACTTAAATCTTGTTGTGATGTAACTCCAACCCAGACTCTACCTTTAAATTTAACTCCCAAAGTTTCAACTAAGGTTTGTAAATTTAGCATAAGCTTTTGAATTATCACCAATATATTGACCTATTTCATCCACTAAAAAAACTATTCTGTGTTTAGGACCTTTTTATTTTTTTAAATAATTTTTCAAGTATATCCCTAAAACTTTCAGCACTTATAGACCTAATCACGTCTCTTTCAAGCCATCTTTCAGCACTTTCTTTACTCATAATTCCTAATTTTTTTCTACAACATCAATAAAGTCATCTGAATAAAAAAATCTAAATTTCTATTTCCATCTTTCCAAGTTTTTTTCCAGATTCTTCTTCAAAAGATTTTTTTAAATTCTTCTAATTTTTTTCATCTTCCCAAAGCTTTCTTTTCAAATTCTGCTATTTCTATATCATCTCTTGTAAAACCTAAATATTCATTAAATTTTTTTCAAAAAAAGCAAGTGCTATACTATCTTTATTTTTGATATGTGTCTTGGTCACTTACATTATCTATATTGAATAAAAATTACATCAGTTGGGATCTCAGCAGCTTTTTTTCAATATTTCCCATTAAAATTGCATCATCTATTTTATCTTTAAAAAAATCTACAACTTTTTTTCCATCATAGGTATTGTTTTTCTAAAAATATGTCCTATCATTTTTTTAGAAAATGGGATTTTTCCCGAACCAAAGAAACCAGAAAATCCATACTCCCATATCCTCTGTTGGAAAAATTAATTGAATCAACATATTTATCAAAAAAATTTTTGTTAATCTCTCTCTAATTTCTTCTGTAACAACATATTCATTTAATTCTGTAATTATAGTTTCTTTTTCATTGCTATCTGCCTTTACAACTCCATTGATTTTTTTCTTTCAATATCTTTTTGCAAAAATATTTTTTTAATAGTTAAATTTTCCATAATCTCCCCTACAATATTATTTTTATTTTTATCCTTATTTTAACATATTTTTTTAGATTTTGTTTAATATTAAAACTAAAATTTTATATTTTTTTACTTGATAAAAAAATATTATTGTAGTAGAATAAAAAAATATAATTTGAAGATAATAAACTAAAAAAATTACTAGGCAAAAATAATTATATTAAATAAAATATTTGGAGGTATAAAGAGATATGGGAGTTATAGGAGGAATTTTAATAATTATATGTTTTATTTTTGGAAATCACCAGAAGAAAAAAATTTAGAACTAAACTTAAAAAAATGTTGACAATCAAAAATCTCATTTTTCAGAGATTTCTCTCATTTTAACTGCAGGAATATATACTGTAGGTATTGATTTTCCAGCAGGGAAAAATATATTTTAACTGCAAAAAGAAAAATTATGGAGATGTTTTTACTTCTGATAATGTTAAAAAAATGGAATCAATCAAACTTTAGGAGTTGGAGATAAAAAAACATTGCTTCTGAATTTAATAATCTAATATTAGAAATTGGAGATACTTTAACAATAGATGGTGAGTTAGTACTGAAGCTTTATTCTCAAAGGGTTAATTTAGTTGTAGTCCCAAGAGAAGTAATGGGGCAAGAGCTAAATTTAATAGCAGGAAATTATATTTGTGGAAAAAGATTTTATAGCAGGAACTTATGATATTGAACTTATAAAAAAATTATGGTTATATAACTATAAGAGAAAAAGAAGAATGTCTCTAATATAAAAATTTAGAAAATATTTAGGAGAAAAATATAGGAGAATTAAAGGACTTTAAAAAAATTGTTCTATTGAAATTGAAGAGAAGCTAGAAATTTCTGGAGGCCTTGAGGTAAGGTTAACTCCTAGTAAAAAGTACCTACCTTTATAATTAATCAAGGAGGCAGTTCACTATTGAGAAATTCTTAATTTTAGAATTTTTTTTCTAAAAATAAAAAAATCATAAAAAAAGGGGAGTGTTAAAAGGCAAAACTACACTCCCTAAGTTTTTGATATTTTTCATATCCATCATAATCCAACTACTTTTTTTGTAGGAGGTTATCCAGCTCCCGTTGGACTTCGATAGTCGTGATAAAATATAAATCGCATTCAATTCCGTTCGATATCCCTTTATGCTTTTTAGATTTTTATTAGTTAGATTATTACCAAAAAAAGCAAATTAATCTATCGAAGAGAATAATTTTACTTCAATTTCTGTTTTAGCATTTACACTATCAATTTTTTTCAGATAAAGAATTAACTTCATTTTCTAGTTTATTAAACTTTTCTGCTAATTCTTTTTTTATTTAAAAACTCCATATTGAACAACTCCAACACCATTTTCAACTGTTGTACTGTCTCTTTTTTTAAAAAGATATTCTAAGTCAAAAAGAATATTTCTTTTTAAAACGAACTTCCTCTAAAAGTGCAAATAAAGATTTATTTTCAATAAAAATTTTTCAGAGTTAGCAACATTTATTCCATCTTTTTAGTGTTACAATATCTTGATTTATTAAGTCTAATTCAGCTAAGTTTTTTTAACATTTCATCTGCTTGAGCTTGCTCAAAAAAACTTCTTTTCCATTAACTTTTTAAAAGGCACTACATAACTGTCACGAATTAAGTCAAGTAGTCTTCTTTGCTTTTTTTAGATAAATTCGAAATTGTAAATATAGCTTGCTGTAATGTTAACTTCATACCAATCCCTCCTTAAGAATAAAAAAATTTCCTAGACATTTTAGTACAAAAATTAAAAAAATTACAAGCTTTTTTTAACAAAATTTAAGAAGCAGTCTCCTACTTCTACAAGTGGGAGTAGTTCAGTTTACTATAGCTTTATCTTTTAATTTACCATCTTTATCATAATATTCCCATAAACCTACAGGTTTTCCCATTATATAAGCACCTTTTTGTACGATAAGTTCCATTAGTATTATATAAAAAGTAATCACCATTTTCCTTACCATCTTTATAAACAGTTTCTGTAGACTTCATTCCATTGTTTTCATAGATGATATATTTTCCGTTTAACTTACCATCTTTCCAATTTATAATAGATTTAATATTTCCATTTTTATAGAAGCTTATCCATTTACCATCTTGCTTCCCATTTAAATAATAAAGTCTATCTCTCCCTTCACTTACTTTTACCAGTGAAAGGAACATCAGAATCTTTAAGATAATAAAGTTTTTTTCAACTATTCTTAAATCTTTTTTTCTAATTTCTTGAGAATTTGAAATTGCAGAAACAGAAAAAAAGTAAAAGCAAAAGGCAACTAATAATAACTTTCTTTTCAATTTGATACCTCCCTAATTTTTATATTAAGTTAATCTTTTTTTAATTCTTCTTCTAAAACATCTAATAATCTATCAAATTCTTTTTGCAACAGAATCAAAAGATTCTTTCTTAGTTAAATCAACCCCAGCTAATTTTAATTGTTCCATAGGGGTGATTATTTCCACCTGATTTAAGAAGAGTTAGGTATTTTTCTCTGCTTTCAGGATTAGTTTTTTTAAATTTTCATATAGCTTTGCTGAACTTGCAAAAAGAAGTTGCATATTGATAAACATAGAAAGGTGATCTAAAAGAAATGAGGTATTCTTGACCAAATTATCTTTTTGTAGTTCATCTATTGTTATGCTTTCTCCAAAAATATTTTTTTAAAATAAATTATACATGATATCACTTAAAAATATCAGGAGTGACTGCCTTATATTCTTCTATCATCTTATGTGCTTCGTATTCATAGCTAGCAAAAAGAGTTTGTATATAGTAAGTTCCAACTATATTTCCTAATGCTTGTTCCAATAAAGCAATTTTTTCTAAGCTGTCATCTGAGTTTTCTAACATGTAGTCTAAAAGTAGTCTTTCATTAAAAGTAGAAGCTACTTCAGCAACAAATATAGTGTAATCTGCTGTTGAATAAGGTTGAGCCTCACTTGAGTGTATACTATGAAGAGTATGTCCTAATTCATGTGCTAGAGTAAATACAGCATCCATAGTTTCTTGATAGTTCAAAAGCATATATGGGTGAACATCATATATATTTATAGAGTAAGCCCCACTTCTTTTTATTTTTTTAGTTTCAAATACATCAAGCCAACCTTCGCTTATAGCTCTTTTCATTTTTGCTTGATAATCTTCTCCTAAAGGTTTAACTGAATTTAAAACTATTTCTTTAGCATCATCATATTTAAATACTTTGTTATAGTCAACTATGTTAATACTGTTGTCATAATAATGATATTCTTTTTAATTTTTAAAAGCTTTCTTTCTAAGTTCTATATATCTTCTTAAAGGAGCTGTATTTTCTTGAGCTGAATTAACTAAAGAAAAAAATAAACTTCTTTTGGAATATTCTTATTTTCTAAAAGCTCTATCAAGACAAGATTCATAACTTCTTGCATTACAAGAAGCAACATTTTGTTGAATAATAGCTCTGTATATTGCTGCAAAAAGTGTTTTTGCTATTTTCATAACTTTTATATAGTGCTTCAAAAAGCTAATTTTTCTATCTTCTTGATTTCTGTTAGTTGCTAAAATTTTTCGAATAAACTCCATTTGATACAGCTAATTCTTCTCCAGTAGATAATTTTACAGTATTCCATTTCATATCCGATATAGAAAGTTCTCCATATATATCAGAAGATGATCCCATAAATTGAGAGAAATGTGAAAGTAATTGTTCCTTATCTTCTGATAAAACATGCTTTCTTAATCTATACATTTCACTAAGCCCAAATCTTCTTTCTTCTAATTCTGGATGCTTTTTTTAATCCATTCATTCATAGTTTCTTCAGGTATTTCTAACATCTCAGGGGCTATCCAAGCAGTTTCAGTTCCAAACTTTGTATAAATCATTTCTATTTCTTGCATCTTTATAGATGTCATTTCATCAGTTGAATCTAAATCTTTTAACATATATGGATAAAGATAAAGTCTATCTAATAATCTTGCTATTTTTTTCCATCAATAATTCTAACTCAACAAATTTTTTTCAGAGTTATTTTTTTATTTGTCCTTTATATTTAGGAACTTCTTTAGTAAGTTTTTTTCAAATTTTTTTCTAAATCACTTTCCCACATATCATAATTTTTCATAAATATCATTTAAATTCCATTTATATTTTTTTGTTCTATTGTTTTTCTATCTTTCATTATTAGCCTCCATTTTAAATCTAATTGTATATTAAAATAGTATATAATGATTTTGCCTTTATTAATAATATATATAATTTATGTTATAATAAACTATATTAATTTTTTATTTTTAAATTAGTTTTTTAATAAATATGAAAAAAACTTGAAATATAGATAGTTTTCAGTTATTATTTAAACATGTGATTTTGAAAAAAATTTTTAGAAATGTGCTATTATAATGATAGTTGCTATTAAATACAAAAGAGATTACAGGAGGAGAAATGGCTAAACAAAAAAATATTATGCTTATTTTTTTGATGATAAGCGTAATGGAATTGTGGAAAGTTGGACTGAATGTGAAAAAGATAGTAAAGGGTACAAAAAGCTAGATATAAGTCTTTTATAGATAAAGTTGTTGCACAGAATTGGCTAGATAGTGGTGCAAATTATGAAAGAAAAAAATAAGCTCGACTACTCCAATAAACACTAAATTAGAAAAAGGGAATATACTTTGATTCAGGAACTGGAAGAGGAATTGGAGTTGAAGTAAGAATTACTGATGAAAAATAAAGTGAGCTTTTTAGAAACTTTACCAAAAGAAACTGTCAAAAAAATTATTAAAGAATACAAAATGGACTGTGAATGAATTTGGAAACATTTACTTAGGTGCAAATAGAACTAATAATTTTGGTGAACTTGTAGGGACTTTATTTTTGCATTAGAAATTGCAAAAAAATTATAGATTGTCCTCTAATTTCTGGAGATAGTCGTTTAGTAATAGACTATTGGTCTTTAGGACATTTTCATGAAAATAATTTAGAGTTAGATACAATTTCTTATATAAATAAAGTAATTGTTATGAGAAAAAGAATTTGAAAAAAATAAAGGAGTGATAAAGCATATTTCTGGAGATATTAATCCAGCAGATTTAGGTTTTCATAAATAGGAGGTTAAAAAAATTGGGTGATAAGTTTGTTTTTATTTAGTGAACCACATTTAATAACAATGGGGATAGGGTTTTTGGAGTCTGTTTTTTTTATTAATATTTTTTTAGGCTTTTTTTACTGAACGAAAACAAGCATTTGCAAAAATTATTGCAGTTCTTGTATTAGGAGTAAAAAAATTGCTGAGTTAATATATAGGTATAAATATTATGGTGAATCTGTAGCACAACTTTTTACCATTACATTTATGCCCAATGGTAATAATAATTTCTATATTTATGATGTTTTTTTCACAGTGAAGTTTTATTTCAGCCAGTTTATTTTTTTGGTGTATGGGAGCATTTTTTTGCAATAATTATGCCTGATATAAAAGAAGGAATGCATGACTTTGCTTCTCAAAAGCTTTTTTTATAACTCATTTCTTTATCTTGTTTAGTGCAGCCTATGCTTTTTATTCATTTTAGATTTAGGCCAACTAAAACAGGTTTCATTATGTCATTTTTTTATTACTAGTAAGTTTGGCATTTGTGATGTACTTTGTTAATATTAAATTAGGAACAAATTTTTTTATTTGTTAATCGTCCACCATCATCAGCAGCAAAAATTGATTGATTATGTAGGGACCATGGCCTTATTATTTATACTCTATTGTGGGTATATATATATTATTAAGCTTTTATTTTATATTTACCATTTAAAAGAAATAAAAAAATCAAAAATATGGTAGTTGGAAAAAAATATTAATATATTTGGGAAGTTGAAATTACAACTTCCCTTTTTCATAAAAAAATATTTTTTTTAAGATTGACAAATAAAAGATAATATATTATTATTAGTGTAGATAATTTAGCACTCTATATAGTTAAGTGCTAATAAAAAAATCAGGAGGTAATTATATATGAATATTAGACCTATTGGAGAAAGAGTTTTTAATAAAACCAATTAAAAAAAGAAGAAAAAAACTAAGAGTGGAATTTTACTTAGTTCAAAGACTGCTCCTGCTGAAAAAAACCTAATCAAGCAGAAGTTATTGCTTTAGGTAAAGGAGAAAAAAATTAGAAGGAATAAAAAGTTGGAGACAAAGTAATTTTTCAATAGATTCTCAGGAAATGAAATAGAAGATGGAGAAGAAAAAAATATTTAGTAGTAAATGCTGAAGATATTTTTAGCAGTTATCGAATAATAGGAGGTAAAAGCAAATGGCAAAAAAATTATAAATTTTAATGATGAAGCTAGAAAAAAATTAGAAACAGGAGTAAATATTCTTGCTGATGCAGTAAAAAGTTACTCTAGGACCTAGAGGAAGAAATGTTGTTCTAGAAAAAAATCTTATGGTGCACCTTTAATTACAAATGATGGAGTAACAATTGCTAAAGAAATAGAATTAGAAGATCCTTTTTGAAAATATGGGAGCAGCTTTAGTTAAAGAAGTTGCAATTAAATCAAATGATGTTGCAGGAGATGGTACAACAACTGCAACAATTTTAGCACTAAGCTATTGTTAAAGAAGGATTAAAAAAATGCTAAGTGCTGGAGCAAACCCTATTTTCTTAAAGAAAGGAATAGAACTTGCTGCTAAAGAAGCTATTGAAGTTTTAAGAGATAAAGCTAAAAAAATTGAATCTAATGAAGAAATATCTCAAGTTGCATCAATTTCAGCTGGAGATGAAGAAATAGGAAAGTTAATAGCACAAGCTATGGAAAAAAAGTTGGTGAAACAGGAGTTATAACAGTTGAAGAAGCTAAATCTCTTGAAACAACTTTAGAAACTGTTGAAGGGATGCAATTTGATAAAGGATATGTTTCTCCATACATGGTAACAGATTCTGAAAAGAATGACAGCTGAATTAGATAATCCATTAATCTTATTAACAGATAAAAAAGATTAGTTCTATGAAGGAACTTTTACCTTTGTTAGAACAAACAGTTCAAATGTCTAAACCTGTTTTAATAGTTGCTGATGATATAGAAGGAGAAGCTCTAACTACCCTTGTTATAAATAAATTAAGAGGAACTTTAAATGTTGTAGCAGTTAAAGCACCTGCTTTTGGAGATAGAAGAAAAGCTATTCTTGAAGATATAGCTATACTAACAGGTGGAGAAGTTATATCTGAAGAAAAAGGAATGAAGTTAGAAGAAGCTTCTATTGAACAATTAGGAAGAGCTAAAACTGTTAAAGTTACAAAAGATTTAACTGTAATTGTTGATGGTGCTGGAGAACAAAAAGATATATCTGCTAGAGTTAATCTAATAAAGAGTCAAATAGAAGAAACTACTTCTGATTACGATAAAGAAAAAAATTACAAGAAAGATTAGCAAAAATTATCTGGAGGAGTTGCTGTTATAAAAAGTTGGAGCTGCTACAGAAGTTGAAATGAAAGATAAGAAATTAAGAATAGAAGATGCTTTAAATGCAACAAGAGCTGCTGTTGAAGAAGGAATAGTTGCAGGTGGAGGAACAATTCTATTAGATATAATTGATTCTATGAAAGAATTCAATGAAACTGGTGAAATTGCTATGGGTATTGAAATTGTAAAAAGAGCCTTAGAAGCCCCTATTAAACAAATAGCAGAAAAACTGTGGATTAAATGGTGGTGTTGTTTTAGAAAAAAGTAAGAATGTCACCCTAAAGGTTTTTGGATTTGATGCTAAAAAAATGAAAAAAATATGTTAATATGATAGAATCTGGAATTATAGATCCTGCAAAAAGTTACAAGAGCGGCAATACAAAAATTCTACTTCTGTTGCTTCATTACTTTTTAACTACAGAAGTTGTTATAGCACATAAAAAAAGAAGAAGAAAAAAAGCTTCAATGGGTGCTGGTGGAATGATGCCAGGAATGATGTAAAAATATAAAAGGAGAAAAATTATGTCAAATAAATTAGTTAATTTAAAACCAGAAAGAGTATTTTTACTATTTTGAAGAATTATCAAAAAAATTCCAAGAGAATCAGGAAATGAAAAAAAGCTGTTAGTGACTTTCTAGTAGACACAGCTAAAAAAACTTGGTTTAGAAGTATATCAAGATAAAATGAGTAATATAGTAATAAAAAAAGCAGCAAGTAAAAAAATTATGAAAAACTCTCCTGGAGTAATACTTCAAGGTCATATGGATATGGTTTGTGAAAAAGATTTAGATTCTAACCATAATTTTAAAACAGATGGAATTGATTTAATAGTAGATGGAAATTATTTAAGAGCTAATAAAACTACTCTTGGAGCTGATAATGGAATAGCTGTTGCTATGGGACTAGCTGTTCTTGAAGATAACACTATAGAACATCCTCAAATTGAATTACTTGTTACTGTAGAAGAAGAAACAACAATGGGAGGAGCTCTTGGACTAGAAGATAATATTTTAACAGGAAAAATGTTAATTAATATTGATTCAGAAGAAGAGGCATGGGTAACTGTTGGTAGTGCTGGTGGAAGAACTATAAGAGCAATATTTGATGATAAGAAAGAAAAAAACTTAATATCACTAATCCAGAATTCTTTAGATTAGAAGTTAAAAAAATCTATTTGGAGGACACTCAGGAGCAGAAATTCATAAGAATAGATTAAATGCAAATAAAGTCATCAATGAATTAATAACACAATTAAAGAAAGAATTTGATATAAGATTATGTGATATTAAAGGTGGATCTAAAAGATAACGCCATTCCTAGAGAATGCTATTTTTGATATAGCTATTGATAAGGATGCTTCAGAAAGTTTTACTCTTAAAGTGAAAGAAGTTTTTTTGAAAAACTTTAAAAAAACAAATATAAAGCTCAAGATGAAAAATATAACTTTTGAAATAACTAAACTTGAAAAATAGTTCTAATGAAGCTTTCTCTAATGATGTATTTGAAAGACTTTTTATCTCTAATAAATACTTTACCTACAGGAGTAAATACTTGGTTAAAAGAATATCCTGATATAGTTGAAAGTTCTGATAATCTAGCAATAGTTAAACTTATAGATGATAAAATAACTATTATTACTTCTTTAAGAAGTTCTGAACCTAGTGTTTTAGATAGCTTAGAAGAAAAAAATAGTAAATATTATAAAAAGAACATAAAGTAAATTATGAAGTTGGTGAAGGATATCCTGAATGGAGATTTAGACCGGTATCTCACTTAAGAGATACAGCAGTAAAAAAACTTATAAAGATTTATTTAATGAAGATATGCAAGTAACAGTTATTCATGCTGGACTTGAATGTGGAGCAATTTCTACTCATTATCCTGACTTAGATATGATTTCAATAGGACCTAACATTTATGATGTACATACTCCTAAAGAAAAAAATGGAGATAGCTTCTGTTGAAAAAGTATTATAAGTACTTAGTTGAACTATTAAAAAAACTTAAAAATAAAATGCTAAAAGGGGTTAAATTTAACCCCTTTTTTTAGTATCTTAAATATTTAAATTTGTACTTTTCCATTTTTTTATTTTCTACTTCTTCTGAGTATCTAGCAAGTACAAACATTAAGTCTGATAATCTATTTACATATTTTTTTGAATTAGTGGATTTAAGTCTTCTTGTGCTGCAAGAGAAACTATTCTTCTTTCAGCTCTTCTCACTATAGTTCTAGCTACATGGAAATGAGCAGCAACTTCATCATCACCAGGTAAAATAAAATGTGTTAATGGAGGTAATTTTTTTGATTGTATTCATCAATATATTCTTCCAATAACTTTATATCTTCCTCTTTGATTTGATCCTTCATCATTTCTTTACCTTTATCATCACTAGCTAAGAAACCACCTAGAACCAATAGTTTATTTTTGAATTTCTTTTAATCTTTCTTTTTATAACTTTATTTTTTTGTATAATATCTTGCAAGGCCTATAAAAGAAGAAGTTTCATCTATGCAACCATAAGATTCAACTTTTTAAACTATCTTTTCTTGCTGCACTTCCACCAAAGTAAATCAGTTTCTCCTTTATCTCCTCTCTTTGTATATACTTTTTGTTATATTTACATATTTTTTTCTTCCATATTTCCTCCAAACTAGAATGGGAATTCATCATCAGTCACAGGTGCACTCTCTATACTATCATCTCCAGAATGAAATTCTTCAAAATTAGAAGTTTCCATAACCGTATTACTAGGAGCTTTGTAATCATTTCCTCCTGCATTTGCATTTGCTTTCCTTCCCCAAACTCTACATTTTCTGCAATAACAACATAAGTAGTTAGTTTTTTTACCTTCTGACTCATATTGATTCATTTGTAAACTTCCTTTAAGTAAGATTTTTTTCTTCCTTTTTCTAAAAATATTCTCCTATAAACTCAGCTGTCTTTCCAAAAAGCCACACAGTTTATAAAAATCAGCTGTTTGAGAATCAGTTGAAGTTTGAAAAAGGTCTATCAACTGCTATTGAAAAATCTTGAGTATGCCTTCCCACTTTGTCCAAACTTTAATTCAGGGTCTCTCACAAGTCTTCCATTTAAAACAACTAAATTCATATTAATCTCCTTTCTGATATAAAATGTTATATATTTATTCTAAAGTTATTTTACGAATATGTCAACCTTTTTTTATTCAATATTCATAATATTTAAAAATTTCTTTTTTTGTAAAAATAATCTTTGAACATCTATATCTTCATTAGGATTAATTTCAATTTTTTTATCTCTTTTATAATTTCTCCTGGTTTATTAGCTAAGATATATATTCTATCACTTAAGAATATAGCTTCTTCAATATCATGAGTTATAAGTAAAGTTGTTAAGTTAAACTCGTTTTTTTAGATTGAGATACCATTTATGTAGCTCTTTTTTTAGTTATAGCATCAAGAGCTGAAAAAAAGCTTCATCTAAAAGAAAAAAATATTCCTTTTAAACATATAAGTTCTAATAAGTGCAACTCTTTGTCTCATTCCTCCACTTAACTGTTTAGGGATACTTATCCGCATATTTTTTTCTAAATTGAATTGTTTTTAAAAATTTTTTTCTTCCTTCTTCAAGTGCAACTTTTTTTATCTATTTTTTTGCTATAATTAGAGGTAAAAATTACATTATTAATTATTGTTTTATGCTCAAAAAAAGTAAATCTTTTTTTGTAACATATATGCAACCTTACCTATATAATCATCACTTCCATTGATAATGATTTCACCACTTTGTTTTTTTAAAAACACCAGCAATAAGATTGAAAAAGAGTAGATTTTCCAACTCCGCTACTACCTACTATAGCAACCATTTCATTTTTCTTTAACATAAATATTTATATCTTTTTAGAATATGGTTATCTCCAAAAAGAATAAGATAAATTTTTTTAATTTCTAATGTTTTTCTTCATTTTTTTGTCCTTTATTCTAAATAATCATTTGAGAAACCTGTATTTTTCTGGAATAGGATTTTTAGTTAATCCTTTTTCATTTAACCAATTATAGAAAGCATTCCAACGAGCTGGATCTATATATCCCCATTTATCTTTTGTCAGTTGCATATTGACTAGCTAGATATTTTTTTGAGATTCTATTATCATAGCTTTTTTTATTTTTCAAGTTCAGGAGCATATTTTTATTAAAAATTTCAGCTGCTTCTTCTGGATGCTCTATAGCATATTGATAACCTTTTTATAGCTCTTAGTATCTTTATAGCCTCTTCCTTATTATCCTTTAAATAATCGTTATTAGCTATTATAACAGGCGAATAAAAAAATTTAACTCAGGTGCATAGTCTTTGTAGTAGAAGAAATTTGTTTCTATATTTAAACTATCTCCCATAATTTTATCCCAAGCATAATATACAGGAGCTGCATCAAAAAAACTCCATTTGATAGAGGAGTTATTGAGTTATCATCAGTATTAGGAACAAGTTCAACTTTTGAGTAATCTCCACCATCTTTTTCCATTATAAATTGTAACATATTAAGTTCTATAGGAATGTCCCAAGTTCCATACTTATGTCCTGCTAATTCTTTTGGACTATTGATATTTAAGTTTTTTTATTAGTTATTATTCCAGAAGTATTATTTTTCTATGATAGCAGCTACAGCAGTTATAGGAGCTCCTTTTTGCTAATTTAGAAGCCATATAATCTTGGAAATATACTCCCATAGGTGCTTTATTATTAATAATTAAATCTGATGTACTTTCATTTTGCAGGTTGCTTTATATCTAAGTCTATTCCTTCTTCAGCAAAAATATCCTTTTTCCTTAGCAACAAAAAGTCCAGTGTGATTAGTGTTAGGTACCCAGTCAAGTAAGAAATCAACTTTTTTTAATTCGACAGGAGCTTCTGTCTTAGCTTCTTCTTTCTTTTCTCCACAGGCAGCTAACATAAAAATTGTAAAAATTCCAAATAACAAATACTTAATCTTTTTCATTTTCTTCCTCCTCTAAATATTTCCATTTTATAAATTTCTTTTTCACTTCTTTTAACAAGTTCCATACTAATTAAACTAATAGCTGATACTAAAAATTATTATTGCAAACATGGTGTCATAATCAAAAGGCTTTTTTTAGCTCTTATCATAAATACTCCAAGTCCTTCAAAACCTCCAAGCCACTCTGATACAACAGCTGAAATAAAAGCATATGAAACACTGACTCTTAATCCAGCATAGAAGTAAGTTAAAAGCAGTTGGAATTTTTTTAAATGGTAAAGAATTTGCCACCTACTTGCATTCATAAGCTTTTAATAACTGTATGGCATCTTTATCACAATGTCTAAAAACCATCAAGTATACTTATGATAATAGGAAAGGTGGTATTTATAACTATCAAAAACAATTTTTTTGGTGTCATATCATAACCAAGCCAAAGTACTAAGATAGGTGCTAAAAGCTATGGTTGGTATAGTCTGTGTAAATATCAATAAAGGATAGATTATCTTATTAATCATTTCAAAGCTATCCATAATAATTGCTAAAAAGACAGGCAAAGAAAAATTCCCAAGGCAGAGTCCTATAAGAGCTTCAAGCATAGTAATTTTAAAAATGAAATAAAAAAATAGTGCTCTATCTCTCACAAAAAGCATTAGCAATTTCAATGGGGTTGGAAAGATAAATTTTTGGAAAGCAAGCCTAGATTTCCACAAACTTGCCAAACAGTTATTAAAATTATAATGCTAATAAAACTTATGTTTCTGTTTAAAAAAATTTTTTTCATATTTCCTCTTTTCTATAATAAAAAAACTTTCTCAGGATAGGCCAAGAAAGTTGATTATCAAAGTGGTACTCCCTTCGTTGGCATTATCCAAATCAGGTACTATGGGTTTAAGAAAAAAAGGTTCTCATCTCAGCCTTAAGCTCCCCAGTACATATATTGTTATATAAATAATTCAGCTATCATACATCTAGCAGATCCTCCACCATATTTTTTTCAATAGTGTGTACATCTACTGGAAGAATAACATCATATTTTTTTCTATTATACTTTTTTTGTTCATCAGTCAAAAACAGAATAAGCAGTTGCTGACATTACACAAACATTAACTCCTTCATTATTAACAAGTTCAATTGCATTTCCTAAAAAAACTTTCAACTTGTTTTTTTCAGTTATATACACTATTTCTTTTGTTATCTTTTTCTAGTTCATTTATAACAGCCGCTCTTTCTTCTAAGTTATCTATACTATCAGCACATAAAATAGCATAATTTTTCTCCCATAGCCATCATAACATTAGTATGATATATAGCTTTTTCTTTCTTCATTTATTGTTTGATATGAATGGAAAGCTATTTTTTTATAGCCTGCATCTTCACAGAAGATATCTAAAAAGCTTTTTCATCGGCTCTTTGAGATAAAGAACAATATGCTTTTTTTATTCTTTCTATCTAATACTAAAGCTCCAGTTCCTTCAAGAAAAAAATATTTTCTTTTTTTCAAGTGAAGAATAATCGACTACATTTAAGTTATCTACATTATCAAAAAAATTCATATATTCTATCTGTTCTTTCAAGTCTTCTATTTTCTGCAAACATAGGATATAGAACAACAGTATTAGAATAATGTGTTGAAAACCAATTGTTTGGAAATATACTATCAGGTGTATGAGGTTCTTTTTGTATCTTGTATAACTTTAACATCTATACCTATACTTTTTTTAATTTCTCTACCATCTTATCAAATTCAATTAAAAGCACTATTTTTGAATTTCTTGTACTGTCTTATTATCTCTTTTTTTGATAATAATTATTAACTGCTGTTTCTTCATTAAAAAGCAAACAAAGCAGGTCTTACCATTAAAAATTTTTATTTGTTATATTTTTTCATAAAGAACCTCCATAGTCTTTTTTTGATTTTTATTTTTTTCTTCAACATAACCCATTTCTTTTTAAAAAAATGGTTTTTCTTTCTCCAGTCATCTTTAACTTTTTACCCAAAGACCTAAATATATTTTTTCACCAAGTAAATCCTCCATTTCTTGTCTTGCTTCCATTCCTATATCTTTTAACATTTTTCCCATTTTTTTCCAATAATAATACCCTTTTTGAGAATCTCTTTCAACATAGATATTTATATTGAACTTATCTTTTTTACCTTCATTTCTTTCTACATCAATTATTTCAACTGCAACAGAATGAGGAATTTCATCTCTAGTTTTCAATAGGATTTTTTCTCTGACAATTTCTGTTATTATTCTATAAGTTGACATGTCTGTGTACATATCATCAGGATAGTATTTAACCCCTTCTTCTAAATAAGGATCTAAAGCTTCTAGTAGTTGAGCAATTCCAAAAAGAATACATAGCTGAAGCAAAGATTATCTTATCAAATTTTCCCAATTTTTTTCTTCTATTTCTTTTTAATTTTTTTCTTCTTTTTTTGCTCATCACTTATTAAGTCAACTTTATTTACAAGTAAAAATTTTAGGTTTGTTTGAATTCTCATTTATTCTATCCATAACAAACATATCTCCAGTACCTATTGTCTTTGAAGCATCAATTAAAAAAAGTATAACATCCACATCTTTTTAAAATATTGATTGCTATATTAGTCATATATTCACCCAAAAAGGTGTTGTGGCTTATGTATTCCTGGAGTATCAATAAAAAAATATTGATTATCCTTAACATTTAAAAATACCTTTTTATATTATCTCTTGTTGTTCCAGCTTTATCTGATACAATAGCAACTTTTTCAGCTACCATTTTATTTATTAAAGTTGATTTCCCAACATTAGGCCTACCTACAATAGCTATAAATCCTGCTTTCATTAATTATCTCCTATTCCTATTTTTAAAAATAGATCTCTCTTATTTTTTTATTTATTTCTTCTTCATCTTCCTGAAGACAGTTTTTTTAAAGTTTTAAAAATCTAAATTGTATCTTTTTCAAGTCTGAAATTAAAGCTTGACTTTTTTTATATGAGCCAAATAGATATCTTTTTTTCTATGGCATATTTCTCATAGTATTCTTTTAATTCCTTAGATATTTCAGCACTTATTTCATAGGTAACTATCTTAGAATTTCTAAAAAAACTATAATTTTTTTCAAAAATTATATTTAAGCAAATCTTTAATTTCAATTTCAAAGATATTAATAAGACTTATCTTAGCTTCTGCTATCATTCTTGAAATTAGCTTCAATCTAACTTCATTAAAAATTATCTGAGAGAGAATTTATATAAAGCTTCATATTCATTTTTTTAAATACTTCTGTTCTATTCTCTTTAGATACTTTATCATTTGTTTTTTTTGTAAGTCTGTATTCAAAAAAATTTTTATCTATATATCTATTTTTTTTAAAAAGAAATTTATAAAAAGTTTCTAATTGTGCTATATTTTTCTTTTTAAAAACTAGCCACACTATATTTATCTTCTATTTCTTTAAAATACTCAATAAATAAGTCCTCATTTGAATTAAATATATCTTTTTCTTTATTCTCTAAAAAAAGAAAGATATTCATTTATATCCAGCTTATAAGCTTCTACACTAGATTGTAATAAATTTTTTTTAATTACTAAATTTTCTATGTATTTTTTTCTAAAAATATCCACATTAGCCCTCATTTAACATTTTATTAGCAATTTCTAAAAACTTCGTCATTTATCTTTTCTCCCACTAACATTCTTCCTATTTCTTTTTATTCTTTCATTGGCAGATAATTTTTTTAACTCTACTTATAGTTTTAGAATTCTCTACATATTTTTTTCTATATAGAATTGTTGACTTGCTTTTAGAAGCTATAACAGGAGAGTGGGTAATAGAAATAATTTGAGTACTATCTCCAATTTCCTTAAGTTTTTAAAGCAATTTTTTTCTAACTGTTTCTCCACCAATACCTGTATCAATTTCATCAAAAAAATTAAAATTGGAATATTATCAACCTTAGAGAAAAATAACTTTAAGTGCTAACATAACACGACTAACTTCTCCACCAGATGCTATTTTTATTTAAAGGTTTTAATTCTTGACCAACATTAGTTGAGATAAAAAAATTCGATTTCATCATAACCATCATTAGTCATTCTATCAATTTTATTCATTTGTACCTTTAATTTTTGCATCTTCCATATTTAAAAAAATTTTAATTCATTCAATAATTCATCTTCTATTTTTTTAAAAGCAATTTCTTTTCTTGACTCTGAAAGCTTTTCAGCTAACTTATCATATTCAGCTTTAATTTTGTCTAGCTCTTTTTTTGTAATTCTCTAGTTTTAAAAATCTCCACTATTCATATCTGATAGTTTCTCTTTTTAAATCTTCTCTGTATTCAATAAGTTCTGCTAAAGTTCTTTTTATACTTTTTCTTTTGATTCTTTTTTTAAAGTATTCATTCTTCCAGCAATCTTATCTAAATCACTTTCAGTAACTTCTATATTTTTAGAAATATCTTCAATTTCTCCAACACAATCTTCTAGCTCATAATAAGCATTTTCCATTCTTTTTAGCTAGTTCTAAATATCTTTCATCATATTTTTCCTAGATATTCTATATTTCTTATAGATTCAAGAATAAAACCTAAAGCTGAATCATCATCATATTTTTAAATATTCTAAGCTTTCATGAACTTTTTTTCTCTTATTTTCTCTGCATTGAATACTTTCTTATATTCAGCCTCTAAAAATTTCATCTTCTCCATCTTTTTAATTTTTAATTTTTCAATTTCTTCAAGTTGATATTCATAAAAATTCTTTTTTTCTCTAAAGTTTCTTTTTTTATCACTTTCTATCTTTTTCAATTTTTAGATTTAATTTCTCTATGTTGAGATAGTAAACTTGATAATTTTTTTCTTTAATATCTTTATCTTCTTTAGATAAAAAAAGCTATCTAGAAGTTTTATATGATTATTTCTATTTAATAACATTTGGTGAGAATGTTGTCCAACTATATCCACAAGAGTTGAAGCAATCTCTTTTAAATCTGCTAAAGTTATTCTAACATTATTTACAAAGGCTCTAGCTTTTCCATTTCTATTATAATATCTTCTTATTATAATTTCATCACCATCAGTATCTATACCCATGGCCTCTAATTTTTTTTCTTTTTGTTCTTCATCAACATCAAAAAAACACCTTGTGCTACAAGATTTTTCTTCTCCATCTCTAATCATATCAACGCTGGCTTTTTTTCACCTATAAGTAAGTTGATACCACTTAGGATTATTGATTTCCCTGCACCAGTTTCTCCAGTTAAAACTATAAAACCTTTTTCAAACTCAATATCTAATTCATCTATAATAGCTAAATTTTTCAATCTTTAGTTCTCTTAGCATAAATTTTCTCCCCATTTAAGTTTTTTTCTCTTAAAAACATCATAATAATTTCTTGCTTCAGGTATAACTATTTTTTTAAACTTTCCTTTGAGTAGAATATTTCTACTTTATCCTCTAATTTTATTGTTTTATGAGTATGTCCATCTATGTTAACTAAACCAAGCTGACTAGGTTCTGAAAGAGTTAAAACTAACTTTACATCTCCTGATAAAATTATAGGTCTTGTATTTAGGTTATGTGGAGCTATTGGAGTTATAATAAATAACTTCTGTTCAGGAGTAACTATTGGTCCACCAGCTGAAAGTGAATATGCTGTTGAACCAGTAGGCGTTGAAATAATCACTCCATCTCCTTTAAATTTTCCTAAAAAAATTTATCATTTACATAGATTTCAGAGGCTACTATATTTCTTTTTATAGTATCTCTTGTTAAGAACACTTCATTTAAAAGCTTTATATCTTCTATTACCTATATTTACCATAAAGAAAAAAATCTTTCTTCTATACTGACTTTATTTTTTTAAAAATATTTTTCAAAGATTTCTTTATACTTATCTTTTCTAATTTCTGTTAAATAACCTAGAGTTCCTGAATTTATTGGAATAATTTTAGCCTTCTTATTCTTTATATTTCTAAAAGCTCTAAGTAAAGTTCCATCTCCACCTATAGTAACTATATAACTTGCCTTATGTAAATTTTTCTTCATCCAGTATTTCAAACTCTTTTTTTATTTTTTTAAAAAAATTCTAAAAAGTTCTTTGTATATATTTATAGCACTTTCTTTTTTTCATTGTTGTAAATAATACTTAATTTTATCATTTCCCTTAATCCTTAAAAATGTTGGTAATGGGTCTATTGCCCTTAAATTCGCTCTCAATTCATAGTATAGATTAGGCTCTTTTTTTCACTAGATAGTCCTAGAACTCCTATTGTTTGTCCAGCACTTACTCTTGAATTATATCCAACCTTTATTGCTAGTAAGTTTCCATATACTCCTATCATTCCTTCACCATAATCTATCATAACAACCTTTCCTAGTCCTTCAAAGTTGCTAGCATAGATAACAGTTCCTGCTTTTGCAGCTACTATAGGGTTTCCTACTTTACCTCTAATTTCTATACCATTACTTTCTACAACTCCTGCCTTTTTTTGCCTAAAATATACTACTATTGGCCCATTTAAAGGTTTAATTGTTTTTCCCTGTTCTCTTGTATGCCTCAGGATTACTAATTTTTTTGCATATCGACTGTTGCCACTGCTTTTTATTTCTCTAAGCTCCTGCTTTTCTTCTTCTCTTATTTTTTTCTATTTCTCTCTTTTCTTCCAATTCAATATCACTTGTATCAACTACAATTGGTACTTCAACTGGTTTAGTTGGTGTTTTTAGGTTTTATTCTCAGAAGGTTTAGCACTATTTTTCTTAGCTTCTGCTTCTTGAGCAGCCTTTTCTCTTGCTGCTTTTTTTCACGAGCAGCTTTCTCTCTTGCTGCTTTTTTTCACGAATAGCTTTTTTTCTCTTTCAGCTCTTTCACGAGCAGCCTTTTTCTCTTGCTGCTTTTTTTCACGAGCAGCCTTTTTCTCTTGCTGCTTTTTTTCAGCAGCTTTTCTAGCATTTTTCTATTATTATTCTTTCAATTTCCTTAGAAATTCTTTGTTTTTTTCTTTCTTTAATTTTTTTCAATAGAAAATTGATGTCCTTTTCTTTTTCTACTTGAAGTTTTTTTCTTTTAATTTATTTTGTTCTTCTTTTTTTGGCATCCATTCTTCTAGCATTTTTCTTTTAGCTGACTTTTCAAGTTTATCTAACTTAGTTTTTTTCGGCTTCAATTTTATCTTGATTTTTCTTTTTATATTACCTGTAACCTTTTTCTATATAGCCCATTCTTTGTAAGTCACCATAAAGAACTTCTCTATAGTTTTTTTCATAAGAATAACTTTTTTTCTGGAAGATCCCTACGATGTACTTTTACTATATTTATCCCAAGCAATTATCTTAGCAATAAATTCAGATTCTTTTCTATCATGCTCATCTACAGAAATTTCAAGATTTTTTTCTACCATAGTCTATATTTTTTTCTTAACTACAATAATTTCCTCTTCTATTTCTTTTTCTTTCTTCTGCCATTTTTTTCAATTTCAACTTCTGTATCTTTTTATCTTTTTTTCAATTTGAGAAGTTTCTGTATCTATAGCCTTTATTCTTGTATTCTTTTTGTTCAATTTCCTGATCTATATTCTTTATTCTTTTATTCATATCTTTTACAGTTGCTGAGTTAACATTGGCTGATATAAGAAAGAATAAGAATAATTTATTAAATGTCGTCATCTTCAAATTCATCATAAAAATTCATCCTTCTTATCTTCAGTTTCTTCAGTTTCTTCTTCATAAAAATTCATAGTCTAGGTCATCATCTTTTTTTCTTCTTCATATTCTATTCTTCCAAGATTAGCTGGAATTAACCATACTAAGAAATTTAAAAATTGCTATTGCACCTATATGCCATAAAAAAATATTTCTCTTAAAGATAACAATGATGAATCAAAAATTTGCATTTGTTACATATTTTCTAAAGAAAAACATAAATATTAAAGAATATTAAAGTTGCTACCACACTTGCCATTGAAAAAAAGGGATCAAATTTTTTTAAATTTAGATTCTTTAATATTTTCTGCATAATCTAGACCTGTATTTGCATTATTTAAAAAAATTCAATTGCTACTCCTAAGTTAAATATAACTATAGTTACAAGAGCTATTAAAAAAATGAAAAAAATAGCACTACCTATTTGAGCAATACGAATTATATCACTTTGTTCTTGAGATTGTTTTTAAATAAGGCTCATCTTTGTAAACCTCTTTAACTTCTTCTCTGGTTTCAATTATTTCTTGAACACCATTCATCAGCTCAGCACTCTTTACAGATACTATTAGAGAGTCTGTAAGTGGATTACTTGCTTCAGGTATTGAGATGTTAAGTTCATTTTGTAAATTTTTAAAAACTTTCAGATTTATCCATGAACCTAACTGAACGAACTCCATCTATAGTCAATATATTTTTTTCTATTTCATTTCTTTTTCTCTTCATCAAGATTATTTTTGTAAGTCAACTATTATAAATGAATTAATCAAAGTTTCTTTAGATACTTTTTTTAAGTTCAGTGAAAAACTTATAAAAAAATATTTAAAGAGACAATTGTAATAACTATAATGTAAAAAAACCCTATTCTTTAATCTATTTATATATGGGATATCCTTTAATCCATAACCAAATAACTTATACATAACTAACTCCTTCTTATTTATAAAATTTACTCTACCTTGTATTGTAACATATATTTTAATTTTTTTATAAATAAAAAAACCTTTTTAAATTTATATTTAAAAATATAAATCTAAAAGGTTCTCATTATGCTAGCATTTTTTTCAAAAATCTAAATTTATTAGTTACCAGCTCTTAAAGCTTGAATTTTTTTCGAAATCAGAAATAACTTGTTTTTTTGTTGTTCCATTTCAGCTTCTAATTTCTTTAAAAGCATCTTCATATTTTGAAGCTAAATCTTCATATTGAGATTTATAGAATCTTGTGTTAGCTTCAGCTTGAAGTCTTTGAGCTCTTTGAGATAGTTCATTGTAAACTTGTTCATTTTGAGCTAATGCTTGTCTAGCAGCGTCAGCTTGTGCTCTTTCTTCATTGAATCTTGCTTCTTCTTGAGATGCTAAGTTTTTGGTATTCAGCATCTAAAAGCTTGTAATTCTCCTACTAAATCAGCTGTGTTTTGCTGCGAATGCAGATGCAGATACTGCTAATACTGCTAATAATAAAAAAATTTTTTTCATTTGTGGTACCTCCCAAATTAAATTATAATAAATTATCCTTACATTGATAATTATACATAAAATTTTAAAAAAATTACAATATTTTTAATATCTCTTAAATTATTTTTAAATTTCAATTATTTTTTTCTTGATTTTTCTTCTTTAGTTTCATCAGTTTCAAGAGTAACTTTTTCATTAGCTATATCTGCTATTAACTGATTATAAAGCTTGTCCAAATAGATTTCTTTTTAACATCATTTAATATAGTTTCTTTAGCTTCTTCAAAAAGTAGCTTGTCTTTTATCTTCTTTATCTTTTAAATAAACAATATGAAATCCTTCTTGTACTGGAACTAAATTTGATAAAATTACATCTTTTTCTATCTTCATTATAAATTTCTTCAGCTATAGCAGGATGAATATCAGTTATAAATATAAAGTTATCATCAACATTTTTTTGTGCTATATCTGTTTTTCTCATCATTTTTTTCTTTAATTTCATTAAAGTTTGCTACAGTAACTTCTTTTTAATAATTTTTCTGCCTTATCTTGATCTCTTACAAAAGATAGTATCTAGTTTAACTTTTTTTCAGGGAATGTATAAAATTCCTTGTTTTTCATCATAGATTTTCTTTAAAAACTTCATCTTCAATTTTAGTTCCTTCTACAACTTTAGCAGCTTCTCTTTCTAAAAAAATATCTTATAAAAAGAGTTTCTGTTTGTAAATTGATTTGTTCAATTTCAAAACTAGAGTATTCTGCCTCCTTTGCTTTTTTTAATAGAATATTATGTAATACTTTATCGTCTTCCATAATCCCTCCAAATTTTTTTATTATTTTATTAGATTATATCTTATGCTATCATATTTTTGATTTTTTTCAAGATAATCTATTTATTTTTCAGAACTTTTTTTATTTTTTTGACTTATTTTTTTATACATAATTTGTATATTTTTTTCATCAAAAATGCATTTCTTTAAAAAAATCAATTGAATTTTATATTAAATCATAGTAAACTTATGTAAAGTATTAATTTATATATTTAATTTATTAATACATATAAAAAAATAAATTTTTTTATTTATACTATAATTTGGATTACAAAAAAATTTTAAATAATAAATGAAAGGTGGTTTTAATTAATGGATGCTTGGAGAGGTTTTAAAAAGTGGTGATTGGCAAAAATAATATCAATGTAAGTGATTTTATTAAACACAACTACACAGAGTATACAGGTGACGAAGCCTTCTTAGAAGGACCAACTGAAAATACTAAAAAAACTTTGGGATATTTTTAAGTGGTATGTTAAAAAAATCGAAAGAGAAAAAAAGGGAATCTATGATGCTGAAACTAAAAATTCCTTCAAAAAAATTGATGCTTATGGAGCTGGATATATAGATAAGGATTTAGAAAAAAATAGTTGGTTTACAAACAGATGCACCTTTAAAAAGAGCTATATTCCCAAATGGTGGATTAAGAATGGTTGAAAAATTCTTTAGAAGCTTTTTGGATATAAATTAGATCCAACTACTAAAGAAATCTATGAAAAAAATATAGAAAAAAAGTCACAATGCTGGAGTTTTCTCTGCTTATACACCCGCAATTAAAGCTGCAAGACATACAGGAATCATAACTGGTCTTCCTGATGCTTACGGAAGAGGAAGAATCATAGGGAGACTACAGAAGAGTTGCTCTTTATGGAGTAGATAGACTTATAGCAGAAAGAAAAAAAGAGAATTTGATGCTTATGATCCTGCTGAAATGACAGAAGATGTTATTAGAGATAGAGAAGAAATGTTTGAACAATTAGAAGCATTAAAAAGCTTTAAAGAGAATGGCTGCGGCATATGGTTTTGATATTGGAAGACCTGCTGAAACTGCTCAAGAAGCTGTCCAATGGACTTATTTTGGTTACTTAGGAGCTATTAAAGACCAAAAATGGAGCTGCAATGAGTTTAGGAAAAAAACTGCTGGTTTCTTAGATGTATATATAGAAAGAGATTTAAAAAGAAGGAAGAATAACTGAAAGAGATGCACAAGAATTTATAGATCACTTCATCATGAAACTTAGAATCGTTAGATTCTTAAGAACTCCTGAATATGATCAATTATTCTCTGGAGATCCAGTATGGGTTACTGAATCAATCGGTGGAATGAACAATGAAGGAAATTCTTGGGTAACTAAAAAAATGCTTTCAGATACTTAAATACATTATATAACTTAGGAACTGCTCCTGAACCAAACTTAACAATTTTATGGAGTGAAAGATTACCAGAAAACTGGAAAAGATTCTGTTCTAAAGTTTCAATAGATACATCTTCATTACAATATGAAAATGATGATATCATGAGACCTCAATTTGGAGAAGACTATGGAATAGCTTGTTGTGTATCTCCTATGGCTATAGGAAAACAAATGCAATTCTTTGGAGCAAGAGCTAATTTACCTAAAGCATTACTATATGCTATAAATGGTGGTAAAGATGAATTAAAGAAAAGAACAAGTTACACCAGCTGGAGAATTTGAAAAAAATTACTTCTGAATACTTAGATTTTGATGAAGTTTGGGAAAAAAATATGACAAAAATGTTAACTTGGTTAGCTTCTACTTATGTAAAAAGCATTAAATATAATCCATTATATGCATGATAAATATTCTTATGAAGCATTAGAAATGGCTTTACACTCATTAGATATTAAAAGAACTGAAGCATGTGGAATAGCTGGACTTTCAATAGTTGCTGACTCACTAGCTGCTATTAAATATGGTAAAGTAAGAGTAATAAGAGATGAAGCTGGAGATGCTGTTGATTATGTTGTTGAACAACCATATGTTCCATTTGGAAATAACGATGATAGAACAGATGAATTAGCAGTTAAAGTTGTAAGAACATTTATGAACAAAATCAGAAGTCATAAAATGTATAGAGATGCTGAACCTACTCAATCAGTTCTTACAATAACTTCAAACGTTGTTTATGGTAAGAAAACAGGAAATACTCCTGATGGAAGAAGAGCAGGAGCTCCATTTGGACCAGGGGCAAACCCTATGCATGGAAGAGATACTAAAGGGGCAGTTGCTTCTCTAGCTTCAGTTGCAAAATTACCATTTGAAGATGCTAATGATGGAATTTCTTATACATTCGCTATAACTCCTGAAACATTAGGAAAAACTGATGATGAAAAGAAAAATAACCTAGTTGGACTTCTTGATGGATACTTTAAACAAACAGGTCACCACCTAAATGTTAACGTATTTGGTAGAGAGTTACTAGAAGATGCTATGGAACATCCTGAAAATTATCCACAACTTACAATAAGAGTTTCTGGATATGCAGTTAACTTCATTAAATTAACAAAAGAACAACAATTAGATGTTATAAACAGAACTATCAGTAGCAAAATGTAATAAAATAAATAGGGGAGAATTTTTTTCTCCCCTTTATAATAAATTGTAAAAAGGAAATGATGATATGCAAGGTTATATAAATTCATTTGAATCTTTTTGGAACTAAAGATGGACCTGGAATAAGATTTGTAGTCTTTATGCAAGGTTGTCCTTTAAGATGCTTATATTGTCATAACGTAGATACATGGGAGTTAAAGGATAAAAAAACTATATTTATACTCCAACTGAAATTTTAGCTGAATTAAATAAAGTTAAAAGCCTTTTTTTAACAGGAGGAATAACAGCTTCTGGTGGGGAACCACTTATGCAAGCCTCTTTTTATATTGGAACTTTTTTTAAACTATGTAAAGAAAAATGGAATACATACAGCTCTTGATACTTCTGGTTATATTTTTTTAATGATCAAGCAAAAAAAGGTTTTTAGAATACACAGATTTAGTTTTATTAGATATAAAACATATAGATAAAGATATGTATAAAAAAATTACCTCTGTTGATTTAGAGCCTACACTTAATTTTATAAAAATATTTACAAGAAATCAATAAACCTGTTTGGATAAGGTATGTTCTTGTTCCTGGTTACACTGATGATATAAAAAGACTTAAATGATTGGGCTAAATATGTTTCACAATTTGATGTAGTTAAGAGAGTAGATATACTTCCATTTCATCAAATGGCTATTTATAAATGGGAGAAAAACTAATAGAGAGTATAAATTAAAAAGATGTTTCTACTCCCACAAAAGAACAAATACAGAAAGCTGAGGAAATCTTTAATAAATATGATTTACCTCTTTATAAAGAAAGAAGCTAACTACTATAAAAAAATAATTAAATATAAACTATTGACAATTTCTTTATTTTTTTGATGTATCATTACTCACAATAAGAAATCAATAACCATCAAGAGAAACTGAGGGACTGGCCCAGTGAAGTTTCAGCAACCTATCATTAGATGAGGTGCTAATTCCAGATAGATGGAGATTAATAAAAAAATACTTTTAACTAATCTCTGTCATTTGCTTATGGTAGAGATTTTTTTATTAAAAAAATTATAGGAGGAAAAAAATATGTCTATAGATCTAAAAAAATTTAGAAATAGAAACTCAGTTAGTACAATCATTAGAAGAATTTGAAGAAGGTGAATCAAGAACTGTTCCTTTTAGTTCAAAGTACTACTTTTAATTATACTAACCCTGACACATTGGCAGAATTATTTGATTTAAAAAAATTAGGATATTTTTTTATTCTAGACTTAGTAATCCAACTGTTGCTGCTTTTTGAAAAATAAAAATGGCTATACTTGAAAAAAAGGAGTTGGAGCTTTAGCTTTTGCTTCAGGACAAGCTGCTATAACTGCTGCAATACTAACTATTTGTAAAAGCAGGAGATCATATAGTTGCAGTATCTACTCTATATGGTGGAACTATCACTCTTTTAGCTTCAACACTTAAAAATTATGGTATTGAAACTACTTTTTTAAATCCTGAAGCTAGTGAAGAAGAATTTAAAGCGGCATTCAAAGAAAATACAAAAAAATATTATATGGAGAAACTTTAGGAAAATCCTGAAATGAATACTTTAGATTTCAAAAAAATAGTTAAAGTTGCAAAAGAAAAAGATGTTCCAACTATAGTTGACAACACTTTGGCTAGTCCATATCTATGTAATCCTATTTCTTATGGAGTAAATATAGTTGTTCATTCTGCTACTAAGTATATAGATGGACAAGGAAGTGTTTTAGGTGGAGTTATTGTTGATGGTGGAAACTATAATTGGGATAATGGCAAATTTCCTATGTTAGTTGAACCTGATGCAAGTTATCATAATATGAGTTACTATAAAACATTTGGAAATCTTGCTTATATTATAAAAGCAAGGGCAAATATTCTAAGAGATATGGGAGCTGCTTTAAGTCCATTTAATGCTTTTATTTTATTAAGAGGTTTGGAAACTCTACATTTAAGAATGGAAAGACATAGTGAAAATGCTCTAGCACTAGCTACTGCCTTAGAAAAAAATCCAAATATTACTTGGGTAAAAATATTCAAAATTACCTAGTCATTATTCTTATAAAAAAATGCTGAAAAGTATTTAACAAAAGGTGGTAGTGGAGTAATTTTTAGTTGGTGTTAAAGGTGGTAGAGAAGGAGCAGAAAAAGTTCATTAAAGGTTTAGGATGGATAAGAGCTGTTGTTCATGTTGGAGATTCAAGAACTTGCGTATTACATCCTGCAAGCACTACTCATAGACAATTAAGTGAAGAAGATTTAATTAAATGTGGTGTATTACCAGAAGCAGTAAGAATCAATGTTGGTATTGAAAAATATAAATGATATAATAGCTGACATTGAACAAGCATTAGCAAAAAAATATAAAAATAAAAAAATAAAAACTTATCTTATAAAATGGAATTAAAAAGTAAAAAAATAAGTGAGTTACGAATATAGATTTTAGGGTAAAAAAATTAAAAGCAAGTGAGCCGAGCAAAAAGCATGAGTGTTTGAGCAAAGCGAGTTTCATGTTTTTGCAGCGAAACGTTAATTTTTTTATCGTTAAGAAAATCTACTCAGTAACGAACTATTTTTTTACTTTTGATAATTAATATAAGAATTATAACTAAAGAATAAATATATATCAATTTTTGATTTTCATATTCTACAGATAAATAACTAAATTTAGAGAAAAAAATCTATAAGATAAATTAAAAAAATTATATGAAATTTTAATGATAGGTTTTTAATAAAAAAATGATAAATAGAAATTTTCTAAAAAAATAAAAGCTATGTAGTTAATTGATATATAGAAACTTGCTAAAGGTAAAAAGTATCAAATTTGATATTAAAGATAAAAAAATTGTATTGTACTAAAGTAATAAACTGTTATAGGTATTAAAAAAATATTTGAATAGTAGTTGTAAATAAAAAAAGTAATCTAAAACTTTTTATTTTTTTATAGTTTATTTTTTTCTAATATAAGGAAAAAAATATATAATGGCTATCATGGCTCCATAAGATAGCTGAAAAGAAAGGGAGAATACGACTGTAGGCTTAATTAAAATTGATAAATAAGCACTTATAATAAGGCTTTTAGCTAAATCTATCTTCTCATAGACTAATTTCCCTAGCAAATATACCAAAGCCATTATATAAGCTCTTGTAAATGATGGACTTTCTTTTATTGAAAAAGTAATATAGACTAAGTAAAAAGTATAAGTGACACTTCAAGTACAATTTTATTCTTTATTATTCTTCTTAAGATAAAATAAAAAAATAGCTATGACCAAGCCTATATGTAAGCCTGACATAGCAAAAGACATGTGATAAACCTATATATCTTATCTTTTTCTTGTAAACTCTTTTTAATTCTGCTATTATCGCCTAACAATATAGCTCTATTCAGATTTTTTTGTTTCATATAAATATCCTTCTTCGGCTCTATTAAATAGAACTTGAAGATAATTTTCTAAAAAAATTATTCTCTATCTTTTTCAGATTTAATATCTTCAAGCTCAATAAAAACAAATATCTTTATATTCTTTAATAGATTTCACTAAAAAAATACCCTTTATATTTTTCCATCTTCCTTATAATCTAGTTTTTCCATATATTTTTTTCAAAGGATATTTATTATTAATTTTTTTAGATCCTTAACTTTTACCATCTACTAAATTAAAAACTCATTCTATATACTTCTTTTTTTGAAAAAAATCTCTGTTATTCTAACTCCTGTTGCAATTCTTAACATTAAAATTATTGCTAGAAATGTCAGTAAGAATAATTTTTTTCATAAGAAATCACCTTTATTTTGTCTTTGATTTTTAATTTTACTCCTAGACCTAAACTTTTTCTAATAACTTCTTCAGAATATTTTCTATTAACTTTTTTTAACTTCTTCCTTTTTTTAGGTTCTTCTTTCTTTAGCTCTTCTGTTTTTTTACTTCTTCCTTCTTAATTTCCTCTTGTTTTAGATCTTCTTTTTAGACTCTTCTAAAAACTTGGGCTTTATTTTCAACTGTAGTTTCCTGTTTTTCTAAAAACTTTTTCTGATTTTTCTGTATCTTTAATTTCTTTAGGTTTTTCTAATATTTCTACGTTTTTTTAGAATCCTCTGTTTTTGTATTTGTAGCTATAGTTTCACTATGTTTTTACAGTACTGTTATCTTCAACTACATTCTTCATAACTGCAAAAATAATCTACAAATTTTTTTCTGATTTTTCTAAAACTTAAATGTTGTTTGTATTCAGCTTCTTTTTTTTATAACATCCAACATTATTGAAATATTTTTTTTGATCAGGACTTTTCAACTGTTGGAGTACTTGCACTTGGTGTATTTAAAAGCAGTTGAAACTTTAGGAGTTGAAGTAGTAGAAGTCATTGCTACTACTTTAGTTGTTTCTCTAGGTCTTTTCAATCTCAACAATATTTTTGAGGTTTTCCTTCAAAAAAACAGGTGCTAATTTACTTAAATAAAGACTTTCTTCAATATATTCTTCATCATTTCCATAAATGAAATAAAAACTCTTCCATGTTTGATATAGTTGACTATTTCTTTTAGTTAGAGTAGCAGGTAAAACTGGACAACCTAAACTTCTTCCTGCAAAAACCATACTTTTTTTAATATATTCATCATCAACTATATTTCCACCATGAATAACTATTGCTCTTGACTCTGCATTTGCATTTATATTTTCTTCAAGACCCTTTTAATCTTAAAGGAATAACCATAAGCACCATTATATTCACCTAGAGTTAAAAAGAAACCCTAATGAACTTTGGTAAGAGTTTGGATCATCTGAAAACTCTAAAGGAATTTCTAAACCAGAATTTTTTTAGAATGAGCAACCCGAGTAGAATAAACTAGTTTTTTTCTTATTCAAATCCAATACATAAAATCTTTCTTCATTTGAAGGCTTTAGAATAGTCTATTATAACCAAAAACTCCAGGATTTTTTTATTAGGTATTTGAACATATCCTAAATAAGCTTTTTGGAATATTGAGTAATCTATTTTTCCTTTTTATATTTCAAGCTATCATAAACAGATTTAACATCTAAAGTTACTTTTTGAGGTTTTATTATCTGTTTCTGTAGCAATTACAGTATTTTGATTTATACTTTCTAAATTTGTCCCTTCAGAAAAAAACTAAGATTCGATATAATTAACAAACTAAGAAATATTAATGCCTTTTTCAAGATTTTCCCTCCACATCTTTTTGTGATAATTGCTTTATTTTTTTCACTTTTTTTGCTTTTTTTCTTGAATTTTTTTCAGTAAATTCTTCTTCTAAAAAAAGTTATAGAAATTTTTTTGAATTATCTGAACTATTCATATCTAAATAAATTTTATATAATATTTTATTTCCTTCCATAGTCGCTGGAAAACGATAACATATCTCAGAATTTTTTTAGCATAAAGCTAATGACTTTCTTGTAATAAAAGCATAGTCAACTTCATATAAATCAACACTTTGAAGTGAACTAATAGCATCGTCTTTATATTCAATTTTTTTAGATATTTCAGAAAAAAATTATCTAATTTTGCTAAGATATCTAAAGCTTTTCTTTCCAATATTTGTTTTATAATTGGGCATAGCAATAGTAGAGTTAGCAACTTGAGAAATATTTTCAATTCTTCTACGCCCTATTACAACTAATTCATCTTTAAATAAATCTTTTGATTTAAATTCTTTTTTTAAGATTTTTAACACTTTCTTTTTCATCAGTTATTATAATATCATAATCAGATATATTCTTTCAGATTATTTATTTTAACTTGGATTTTGCTTTCATTTCTTTCAAATTTTTTTAGCTAACTTTTCCAATAAAAATATTCTATCTCTTTATCTGTATAGACATTTACAATTTCTCTTGAAGACCTTTGACAAGATCTTATAATAGAAAAAAATTCCAAATAATATAATAGCTAATATTAATAAAATCCATTTTTTTCATACTTTTCTCCTGTATTAAACTGTTTGTTCTCCACAAATTGAAGTTGAAAAAGCTTCCTTAATTTCTTTTTAAATTCAATTTTTTTCCAAGTAAATACATCATCTTAGTTAATCCAGCCTCTGAAGTTATATCACTTCCATTTATAATACCTAATTTTGAAAGTTTATCTGTTGATTCATAAAGAGGCATTCTTACACTACCAGATATACATTGTGTTATATCTAAAAATAGGAATTCCTTTTTTTCACCTATACTTTTTAATGTATTTATAAATTCTTCACTTGTTGGAGTATTACCACTACCATAAGTTTTTTTAATATCAGAGCTTTTATATTTTTTTATTGCTTTCAATAAAACTTGATATATAATTAGGATTTAGTCCTGGAAATAATTCTAACAGAAGCACATTGGCATCAATATTTTTTTCAACATAAAAATTTTTTTCTGTAGGAAGTTTTAAAAATTCTATCTTTTATAACTTTTTATTTCAGTAGCAATTTCTGCTAAAGGTTGATAGTTTGGTGACGAAAAATCCATAGTAGTTATTACTGTCTGTTTTTTTACTTCTATTTGCTCTCATTAAACTATCTCTAAAACAGATAGTCACTTCTGGAATAAGTGGTATATCAAATAATTTATGCCCTGCAATATAGATAGAATTTATTAAATTTTTGTAAACCATCACTTCTAGGATTTACCATAGGAGCTTGAGCACCAGTTAGAACAACAGGTTTTGCTAAATTTTTTCAATAAAAAAATGATAACATAGAACCGGTATAAGCCATGGTATCAGTTCCATGTAAAATAACAAAAGCCTAGATATTTATCATAATTTTTCTTCAATAACTTCTGCAAGTTTTATCCAAAAAGTCAGTAGTTACATCAGATGAATCTATTAATTTTTCAAATTGATAATAGTCTGTTGGAAATTTTTTTCTAACACAGAATAGCCCTTAGTTATTTCAGCCCAATTATATGCTGGTCTTAAAGGTTTTTCCAACCATTCCTATAGTTCCACCTGTATTAATTATCAAAACTTTTATTTTTCCATTTTTTTCCTCATTCTTTTCCTAATTAGAATTCTTATTATCTTCTAGAAATTTTATAAGAACCTTAGCCATTTTTTTCAGTAAAAGGAGAATGTCCAACACTCTCAACTATAACAAGTTCGCAATTATTTAATTTTTTTCAGATAGTTTATAAGCTGAAGAAACTCTAGTATTAAAATCTAAACGTCCATGAGCTATTTGAATTGGAATATCTTTTATTTTATCAACTCTATTTAAAAATATAGTCTCTATCTTCCCAAAACATCTTATTATAAAAAAATAATGTGCCTCTATAAGAGCAAGAGAAATTTCAAAAATTTTTGAATATCTTCTTCTAGAGACCAAGTATATTCAGATTCCATTGTTCTTAATTCAAAACGACTCCAGATTTTAATTGCTTCATTCCTAAGGTCAATATCATCTGAAAAAAGAATCTTTTTGTGATAAGCTTTAAGTAAATCATCTTGTTCTTCTTTAGGAATAAAATTTTTAAAAAACTTTAAATTCAGCAGGGATAGATCTCTGAAATTCCTTCTTGGAAATACCATTTTACATCGCTTTCATTAGCTAAGAATATTCCTTGTAATACCATTCTTTTTACTCTTTCAGGATGATGTATAGCATAAGTTAGACCTAAGGTTGAACCATAACTTCCTGCAAATATAGTCCATTTATCAATGCCTATATGTAATCTTATTTTTTTCCATATCTTCTACAGAATAAAAAGATATTATTTTCTTTTTAACTCAACAAAAGGTAAACTTCTACCACAACCTCTTTGGTCAAATAAAAATTATATGATAGTATTCAGGATCGAAAAAAATCTTCTTGCTTTTTTTCCACAACCTGCTCCTGGACCTCCATGTAAAAAAATTATAGGTTCTCCATTAGGATTTCCACATTCTTCTACATAGATACTATGAATATCACTTACTGGTAACATATAGGATTTAAAAAGGCTCTATCGCTGGATAGAAATCATAATTTCCCATTTTTATTCCTTTCTATTTTTTTAAAAAAACTAAGCCATTAACTTAGCTTAGTTTAATTTTTGACATAATCAATTCATTTACAATTTCAGGATTTGCTTTTTCCCTTAGATAGTTTCATTACTTGACCAACTATACCTTTTTAGAACTCTCGGTTTTCTACCTTCGTCTGCAGCTTTATAATCTTCTATCATTTTTTTGATTATTAGCTAGAACTTCTTCTACCATTTTTTTCAATTTCACTGCTATCTGATACTTGAACCATTCCTTTTTCTTTTTACAATAATTTCAGGATCTCTATTATCAGTTAAAAGCAATTTCAAAAAGTTCTTTTTGCTATTTTTAGATGAGATAATATTTTTATCTATTAAAGTAATTATCTTAGCAAGATTTTCACTGCTAATAGCAAATTTTTTTCTATATCAATATTTTTGATGTTTTAAAACTCTTAAAACTTCTGTCAATATCCAGTTAGAACTTAATTTAGGATTATTTGAAACTTTTACAACTTCTTCAAAAATAATCTGAAAGTTCCATTTCTTCTGTTAAGATAAGAGCATCTTTTTTTCATCTATTGAATAAGCATTTTTTTGAATCTTTTAACTTTTGCAAGTCTTGTTTCTGGCATATCCTTTTTAATTTCTTCAATTTCTTCATCAGTTATAAGAAGTTTTTAACAAATCAGGTTCATTAAAAATATCTATAGTCCATGGCTTCTTCTTTTTGATCTCATAACTCTAGTAATTTGGTTTTCTTCATCCCAAAGTCTTGTTTCTTGATCAACTTTTCCACCATTTTCTATAAGTTCTATTTGTCTAGCTATTTCATAGTCTATTGCTCTAGCAACAGCTTTAAATGAGTTTAGATTTTTAACTTCAACTCTTGTACCAAAAAAACTTTAGAACCTTTTCTCCATAACAGAGATGTTAGCATCACATCTAAGCGAACCTGTTTCCATAGAAACATCACTAACTTTAGTATATTTTATTATATTTTTTTAAAGTATTTAGATACTCATAAGCTTCTTCTGAGTTTCTCATATCAGGCTCAGAGATAATTTCTATCAAAGGGATAGAAGCTCTGTTAAAGTTAAGATATGACTCATTTTTTTCCATGTATAGCCTTAGCTGTATCTTCTTCTATTTGAACCTTTGTTATTCCCTATTTTGACTTCTCTACCTGAATTTAATTTAAATTCTATATATCCTTTTTCAGCATAAGATTTTTTTCAAATTGTGTGATTTGATAATTCTTAGGTGCATCTGGATAGAAGTAATTTTTTTCTATCAAAAAGCACTTTCATTATTTATTTGACAATTAAGAGCAAGTGCTGCTTTAACTGCATAATCTACAACTTTCTTATTTAATTTAGGAAGTGCTCCAGGATGTCCTAAACAAATTGGACAAACATGAGTATTTATACCAGTCTCATCATAGTCTGATTTACAACCACACCATACTTTAGTACCTGTTTTTTTAATTGTAAGTGAACTTCCAGTCCTATTACTGACTCCCATTCTTTTTATCATAATCTATTCTCCTTATTAATCCAATTTAGGTAAATTTAATCTTCCTATTTTATTTTCAAGTGCTGAAGAAACTTTAATCAATGTTCCTTCATCAAAAGGTCTTCCCATAAATTGTACTCCAACTGGTAAATTATCTAAAAAGTCCTCCTGGTAATGATATTGCAGGTATTCCTGCTAAGTTTGCTGATATAGTAAATATATCTTCCAAATATAATTCTATTGGAGTTTTTTTACATCAGATAACTTGAAAGCCACACTAGGAGCAACTGGTGTTAAAAATAACATCTACCTTTGATAAAAACATTTTCAAAGTCTTGTTTTATAAGTGTTCTTACTTTTTGAGCTTTTTTTAAAGTAGGCATCAAAAGAAACCTGCACTTAAAAACATAAGTTCCCATCATTATTCTTCTTTTTACTTCAGCTCCAAAACCTTCAGTTCTTGTTTTAACATATAGACTTTCTAAATCTGTATAATCTTTTGCTCTATACCCATATCTAATTCCATCAAATCTAGCAAGGTTTGAACTTGCTTCTGCTGGAGCAAGTACATAATAAGTTGGAACAGCATATTTTTGTATGAGGTAATGAAACTTCAATAATCTCTGCTCCTAACTCTTTTAATGCATTGACAGAATTATCAACTATTTTTTTAATTTCTGGGTTTAATCCCTCTATAAAATATTCTTTAGGTAATCCAACTTTTAAACCTTTTGATGTCTTTATTTAAGAATTCTGTATAGTCAGGAACTTCATTTTTTTACTAACTGTTGCATCATAGTCATCAGCACCTGCTATAACATTCATACAGATAGCTACATCTTCAACAGTTTTTGCAAGTGTTCCTATTTGGTCAAGAGATGAAGCAAAAGCCATAAGTCCATATCTTGAAACTCTACCATAAGTTGGTTTTAAACCTACAACTCCACAAAATGAAGCAGGTTGTCTAACACTTCCACCTGTATCAGAACCTAGAGATATAGGAACTTCTTGAGCTGCTACTGAAGCAGCTGCTCCTCCACTACTTCCTCCAGGAACTCTATCTAGATCCCAAGGGTTAGCTGTCTTATGATGATAAGAAGTTTTAGTAGTCGATCCCATAGCAAATTCATCCATATTAGTTACTCCAAGGATGATTGCATCTTCTTCTTTTAATTTTTTAACTACTGTCGCATCATAGATACCAACATAATTTTCCAAAATTTTAGAACAAGAAGTTAATTTTTGACCTTCCATTAAGATATTATCTTTTATTGCAAGAGGTATACCCGCAAGTTTACCTAATTTTTCTCCATTTTTTTCTCTTTTTCATCAAGCTTTTTTTAGCTTCTTCTAAAGCTAACTCTTTTCTTAAAGAAACAAAGCTTTTTTTACTTTATTTTCAACTTTTTTTCTATTCTTTCATAAAAATGAGTTTACTATTTTTTTCTGCTGAAATTTCACCTGATAAAAAAATTTATCTCTCAATTCCTTAGCAGTTAATTCATAAATAAACATATCTCCTCCTACTCCCCAACAACTTTAGGAACTACAATTGCATTTTCAGCACTTTCAGGTGCATTTAATAGTACTTTTTCTATTTCTATTGATGCTTTTTTTCTTCTTTTTCTCTGAAATTATTTACAACATCATTTATATGAACTAAAGGTTGAACTTCTGATGTATCAACCTCATTTAGCATATCAATATACTTTAAAAATATCATTTAGCTCTACCTGAAACTTTTTTTCTATTTCTGCTTTCTTCAAATGATAATTTTGATAATTTTGCAATTTTTTTAAAACTTCTTCCTTTGTCAGTGACATATCTTCCTCCTAAACTGAATACAAATATTCTATTTCTTCTTTAGTTAATTCTCTATATTTACCTTCTTTTTAAATCTCCCTAAGGAAAGTTCACCTATCTTTTTCTCTCCTTAACATTAGAACTTTATATCCAAATTTTTTTCTATCATTCTTCTAATCTGTCTATTTCTACCTTCTCTTATAGAAATATACATAGAAGTTTTATTTTTATCGTATTTTTATTCCAGATACTTTAGCAGGTAATGTTTTTTTCCATCTTCTAGTAAAACACCTTTTTTTAACTCCTCTATTTCTTCTTTTTTTACTTCACCAAAGACTTTTTATATAATATTTCTTATATATCTCAGACTTAGGATGCACAAGTCTATTAAATAGCTCTCCATCATTTGTAAGTAAAATAAGACCACTTGTCATATAATCAAGTCTGCCAATAGGGAAAAAAATTCTTTTTATCTGTTTTTATTAAATCTACTACTGTTTTTTTCTACCTCTGTCATCAGATGAAGCAGATAAACACTTCTAAAGGTTTATTTAACATAAAAATATACCTTTTTCTTCTATTCTATTTGTTTCTATTTTTTTGTTATCTATATAGATTTCATCCTCTTCAGTAACATCTATGCCAGTACTTGCAATAACTCCATTTACTTTAATTCTACCTTCTTCTATATATTTATCAATAGCTCTTCTTGATGCTATTCCAAGTGAAGATAAAAAAATTTATTAATTCTCATCGGTACTTATATTCTCCATATCCTTAATTTTTATCTTTAAACAAATCATAATCTGGTAACTCTCTTATATCTCTAATACCTAGATAAGATAAAAAAATTTATCAGTTACCTCATATAAATTAGCCTTTTCTACCACTTTCCTGTCTTCCACAATTTCCTTACAAACTTTCTTTCTTCTAAGTTTGAAATAATCCTATCAACAGAAACTCCTCTAATACTTTCTATTTCTGATTTTGTAATAGGCTGTTTATATGCAATTATTGATAAAGTTTCTATTGAAGCTGAAGATAATTTTTTTAGGTTTAGTCTCCTGTTCAAAATAAGAATTTATAACCTCACCATATATAGGATTGGTTGCTAAATAAACAAGGTCAGCATCAACTTCTATGTTGATGCCACTATCCTTTCTATCATCTTTTAATTCTAGAATTATTTTTTTAACATATCTTCAACAGAAATCTTAAAAAAATCTAGCTAAATCCTTTATTTTTATTTTCATCTCCACCTAAAAAAATATAATTGCCTCAACTTGATTTTTTTGATACTCATTTTAATAGCCTCATATTAGTATTCTGTTTCAGTTGAAACTAGAACTCTACTATATGTAGAGAAATCATTTAATAATACTCCTATACCGTTTATAACAGCATTTAAAGGGTCTTCAGCAACTGTAACTTTTAAGTTAAGTCCTGATGATATTTTCTTATCTATTCCTCTAAGTAATGCTCCACCACCACTTATATATATACCTTTTTTTCTTGATATCTGCTGCTAATTCAGGAGGAGTTTTTTTTCAAAAAAATAACTCTTATTTCTTCTATAATTTCTTGAACTAAAGCAGATAAAGTTTCAATAAGCTCTGATGAAGTTAATGTGATATCTTTTGGTAAACCATTTAAAAACATATTTACCACTTACATCAATTTGTAATTCTTCTGCTTCAGGATCAACTGTACCTATCTTTTATTTTTAATATCTTCTGCAGATTTTTTTCTCCTATCAATAAATTATGTTTTTTTGTCTAACATAATCAACAATAGCCATATCAAATCTATCTCCAGCTACTCTAAAAGATGATTTTTTTACAACTCCACCTAAAGATACTACAGCTAGTTCAGATGTTCCACCACCGATGTCAACTACCATACTTCCTTCAGGCTCAAATATATTTATTCCAACTCCTATTGCAGATGCCATAGGTTCTTCAATTAGATAAGCTTCTCTCGCTCCTGCCTCTCTAGTAACTTCTATAACTGCTCTTTTTTTCAACTTGAGTTATTCCTGCAGGAACACAGATAATAACTCTTGGTTTATTTAAAAAAATGTTCCTGATTTTATTCTTTTATAAAAAAACATCTTAACATTTTTTTCAGTAACTTCATAATCAGCAATAACTCCATTTCTTAATGGTCTTATTGTTTCATAAATATTTGGAGTTCTTCCTATCATATGTTTAGCTTTTTTTCACCAACTTCAAAAAAAGTTCTTTTTGTTTTTTTGAAGAAATAGTAACAACTGAAGGTTCTCTTAAAAATTATGCCTTTGTTTTTTTCATATAGATTAGTGTATTTGAAGTTCCTAAATCAATACCTAAATCATCTGAAAATACTCCTAAAATACTGCCCATAAATTTTTTTCATTTTTACACCTCTTCATTATATTCTATCTATTTGACTTATTTTATAACCATTTTTTTCTTAAATTTTTTTAAAAAAATTTGAAACAGGGAAACCCATTATTGCAAAAATAATCTCCCTCAATCTTTTTCAACCAATACTCTTCCTTGCCCTTGTATTCCATATGCTCCAGCTTTATCAAAAAGGTTCTGAAGTATCTAAATACCATTTTATTGTTTCATCATCTAAATCATAAAAATTTGACTTTACTAATTACTACATCTTTTTATAACTATATTTTTTTTGAAATATTTTTTTAAAAAAACATAGGCTGTTATAACCTTATGTGTTTTTCCTGACAAAATCTTTAAAAAAGCTTTCAGCTTCTTCTCTGCTTTTTAGGCTTTTCCAAAAAAATTCTACCTTCTAGTTCAACAACAGTATCTGCTGCTAAAACAAATTCATTAACATTTTTCTTTTTGCTATTTTTATCTAATTTTTTTCTCTGCAATATCCAATATCATTTCACTTATTTCTTTTTTTATCACTTATTTCTTCTATGTCAGCAGTTAAAACTTTAAAATTAAAACCCATATCTCTTAAAAATTTCTTGCCTTCTTTTTAGAATTAGATGCTAATATCATTCTTGTTCATCCTCTATTGTTACAGTTCTTCTAAAAACTATTCCCTTCTTATCTATTTTTTTCTTTTTACTTTAGCTTCATTTTTCAATCTTTACTTTTTTTTATTCTTTTTTTGTGGAGAACTAGTTTTTTTCTTTCAGATTTTACTGTACTTAATTTTTTTCACCTTTTTCAAGTTTTTCTTGTATTTCAAACTGTTCCATAAGACCTGAATTCATTCCAGCTCTTTTTCTTTCACTTTTTTTCTTTTTTTCCTTAGCTCTATTTATACTTCTTATAAGAGGTCCAAAAACCATCAATAGAAATAAAAATGAATGCAAGTCCATACAAGCCATAGTAAAAAAATAATGGAATGGAATTTGCTTAAATCTCAATGATAAATTAATAAATTCATACAATATATATGTAGGTAGATATCCTATTTTATACTCAAATAAAGACTTATTTATTAAGTTTCTTATAAAAGTCAGCATTTATTTCAAAAACCTGGAGCTGTTCCAAAGTTAATTCCTAAATTTGCTAATATAAATATATATGCTATGATAAAAAAAGAGTATATATATATAGTACAATCTTAATTCCCAAAAAAATCTTTTTCTTTTTTTATTTTCTAGCATAAAAAAACAAAAACCATATAAAACAAAGAAAAGAAGAGTTGGTATTAACATTAATCCCATATAATTATATAAATTTTCGTATATTCCCTTTTTGATAAGAGGGAACATCACCGAAAAATCCCACTATTAAATAAAGTAAGAATAAAAAAATAAAAAAATAAACATATTTTATTCTTTTCAAAACTTCACCTCTTCAAAAAAATTAATTAAACTATTTAAATAACGCTTTTATAATACCACATATTTTTTTAGTTTTCAATCTATTTCTCATATATAAATTGATTTTTGTAACAATTTTTTTATTTTTTTATAGTATAAAAGAGCTATCACAAAATGTAACAGCTCTTTTAGAAATAATATTATTGTTTTTTTGAATATTTGCTTAAATATTCATAAAATAATCTAGCTGGTCCATTTTTTTAGCGAACGTTCTATGAACTCATCACTAGAATCTTTGAAAAAAATCTATAGCAATAAGAGTTGACAATCCATGAGCAAAGACCCAACAAGTATGCAGCAATTCTTCTTGCTTCTCTTTATCAATTGATATAATTCTTTTCATCTGTTTTTAGTTCTTCACGAATTACATTTCAGAAAATTCTTCAATTAAAGGACTTTTAACAGTATGTCTTGAAAAATATTTGTAAAAAAAGTTGTTTTTTTCTTCACGGGCAAAAACACATACTCCCATACCTATATCAAATAATTTTATTCCAGTTCTTTCTTTTTAATAGGTACTCAATAAACAATTTTTTTAGTTCTAGCAACTAACTCTGCTTTTAGTGCTTCCATAGAACCAATTGATTTATATATAGGAGCTGGAGATGAATCTAAAGCTTTTTGCTACATTTCTAGCACTTATAGCATCATAACCTTCTTCTTTAAATAATCTAAAGGCTGTATCTAAAATTACTTCTTTTGAAAAATAAAACTTTTTTTGGCATAGTTGACTCCTATAATAATTAAAATTTCTTAGTTACAGACAATCCAAATGCAGTTATCTCCTTTATGATATTTTTGATTATCATTAACTTTATATTTTTTTCTTTAAAAGTTTCCATCTTCTTTTTCATAAATAAAATGTGCTACTGAACCTGTAATTGATAAAGTATCATCATATTTATATCTAAGACCTGCTCCTAAAGTAACAGAATTTAAAAGCATATTCAGTGTCATTGAAAGAAGAGTTTTTAGCACCTGTTCTAGCATAGTTTACACTTCCTATTAAAGTAAATTTATCATTTAATTTATATTCATTTCCTAATGCAATTTCCCAACCATTTTTTTATAATCTCTACCATGTTCATGACCACCAAAAAGTTGTTACTCTATCCATTTTAGCATGACGATTAAAAATAATAATTAGCAGATGTTGAAACTAAATAATTATCTGTTACCTTGTATGAAGCCCCTACTGATAGTATAGCTGGTAAATCTCTTCTTATTTTAGAATTTATAGCATATTGGGGATAGAAAGTAGATAAACCTATATTAGAACCTATTATATCTGCTGTTTGTAATTGATTTTTCAGAACCTTTTTGCTTTAAAAATTCATTTTTATTCTTGAATCATATCTTGCAGCTAAGTTTAATTTATCATTTACTTTATAGTTTACACCTATTTGGAATCCATAACCCCAAGCTTCTCTCTTAGAATCTAAGTCTCCACTTAAACCATTTTTGTTGTAAAGCATTCATTTTAGTTTGAAGTAAAGTTAATGCTTGAGTAGTTTTTTTGTTGCTTTATAGCTGCAATTTGAGCTGCAGAAAGTCCTGAACCCTGAGTTGCTGCATCCACAGCTTTGCTAACTTCTTGTGTTACTTGTTGAACTTTAGCTTGTTTTATAAGCTGTAGAAGGGTTAGTTCCTATATTTCAATGTACCACTTAAGTTTTCTTGAACCATGTACTATTCTACCAGCTACTGAAACTGATAATTGATCATTTTATTGTAAAAGCTCTACCTAAAGTTGCCTGCTCATATAAATTTTTTTCCAGTTAAAGTTGAACCTTTATCATAAACTCCCTAAAGGTTTAAATTGAGCTAAATCTGATAAGACATCTATTCCTGATACACCATCATACTCTAATTTCCCTCCACCTGCAAGTCCACCAAAATGTAAAGAAATATGCTCCATTATCATCAACTGAAGTCAATGAAACATTTGGAATTAATTGAGTTAAATGAGCCTTATGTTCTTTTTCCTTTGTATGACATTTTTTTCATGTCCATTGGCAAAGTTGTAAACCAAGATGTACATATTTTTCCTTTATCTAGTCTGGAAAGTCCTGCTGGATTGTAATAAGGTGATACTTCATCTATCATACCTGTTTGTGCTTGATTTGATAAATAATCTGGACTATAGGTTTTGAATATGGTCTATTGATGCTCCATATAATCCACTTGATAATATTCCTATTAAAAAAACAATAACTTTTTCATTTTTTTCCCTCCATATCTATTTGAAAAAAAGTATTTAAAAAAATAACATACAACAATAATATAACAGATGTTTTTCTTGTCAAATAAATATTAGATTATTAAAGTTGTATTTTTTTACAATAAAAAAATTGTATAATATAAAAAAACGAAAAGGTGAATTTTATGTATAAATTATTTTTTTATCAATTTTTTTACAATTAGTTTATCTCTTTTGGCTTTAGAAAAGTAATGAAATAAAAGAAGTGCTTCCTATCCATAATGAAAATATAGGAACTGAAGAGGAAACTTTAGTTGAAGAAATAGTCTCAATTGAAGAAGATAAAACTTTATTACAAAAAGCCTAAAAAAATAATTATAATTCAGAAGAATTAAAAAGCTGCTAATGTAATAAGTACTAATAAAGATTTAAAAAGAAAAATAAGAAAGAAGAATATACTAATGATAACAAGTCTGAAGAAATATCTGAGAGAACAAGTAGAGTGACAGCATTAGGTTCTGCTATGGGAGCTGTTGATTTAGGAAAAAAATTGAAGAAAGAAAATTTAGAATAGGAGCTGGTGTAGGAAGTTCTAATAATAATCAAGCTGTTGCAGTAGGAGTAGGTTATGCTCCAACTGATAGATTTAGAGTTAATACAAAATTTTCTACTTCATCTACTTCAAAAAAAGAGCTTCTGCAATTTCTATTGGAGCTTCTGTTGATCTAGACTGGTAAAACAAGAAAGAAGCTGTTGCATAATATAATCTTAATTCAAAAGTAAAAAAATAAATGAGTTACGAATGGAAATTTTTAGATAAAAAAATCAAATAGAATGAGCCGAGCAAATGCAGGAGTGTCTGAACGAAGTGAGTTTCCTGATTTGCAGCGAATTCTTGATTTTTATCGTTAAGAAATTTACTCAGTAACGAATTATTTTTTTACTTTTTGTGAATTTGCAACAGCCTCTTTTTCTTATTATTTTATAGTTTCAACTAACTTAGCAATATCATCTGCATTTAATAATGCTTCATCTACATTTATAGAGTAAGAATAAGTTCCATCTGTCCAACTAGCTACAGATATATTACCATCATTACCTTTTTCAGTAACTTCTAGTTCACCAACTTTAACTACATTTTTCTTCTTTTGTATTCATTATAGTCTCCACTGATATCATCAGTTCCAACTGCTTTTTCTTATACGAAGTCCTTCATGAGTTTTTTTCTGCATCAAAGTAAATTACTTCTATCATATCATCTGCTATAGCTTGAATAACAAGTGAATTATAGTCTGCATATTCAATTGGAGCTTCTAAAGAAAAACCTGCTATTTTAGCTGCTTCATCTAAAGTATCTACTATTTCAAATGGATTAGGTACTCCATAGTCTTGTGCTTGAGTAGTACTTGCTTCTGTTACTTCATCTGTTACTTCATCTTTTTTTCCACAAGAGACAACAGCTAAACATAATAATAACATTAACAATATTTTTTTCATATAATTACCTCTTACTTATCAAACTTAATCGCAGCTTCATCAACTACATAATCATAGAAGTCATCAAGTGATTTTGGAAATTGATCTTTAGATCCAAATCTTCTGATATTAACTTCTTTATTTTTCTACTTCATTTTTTTCCAATTATTAATTGCATAGGAATTTTTGTATCTTCCATTTGCTTCTCTTATCTTATATCCAATAGTTTCATTTCTATCATCAAGTTCTGCTCTAATTCCTAATTCTTGTAACTTAGCCATAATTTCTTTTTGCATAAGGGATGCATTCATCATTAAGAGTTAGGACTTTAACTTGAACTGGTGCAAGCCACATAGGGAAAGCTCCTGCATAGTGTTCTATTAATATTCCTATAAATCTTTCTATTGAACCATAGATAACTCTGTGAAGCATTACTGGTCTATGTTTTTCTCCATCTTCACCTATATAAGTTACATCAGAATCTTTCAGGTAAATTAAAGTCAAGTTGAATAGTTCCACATTGCCACATTCTTCCAATAGCATCTTTTTATTTTGAAATCTAATTTAGGACCATAGAATGCTCCATCACCTGGATTTATTTTATATTTTCTTCCTAATTTATCTAAAAGCACCTGCAAGTGCAGACTCTGCCATATCCCAAATTTCTTGAGATCCTATTGCTTTTTCTGGTTTTAGTTGAAAGTTCTATTTCATATTCAAAACCAAATAATTTACTATAGAATTTATCTATAAGATTTACTACACCTATAATTTCATCTTGAACTTGATCAGGAGTCATAAATATATGAGAGTCATCTTGAGTAAATGATCTTACTCTCATAAGTCCATGTAAGGCTCCAGAAAAATTCATGTCTATGAACTTTTCCAAGTTCAGCAAGTCTTGCTGGAAGATCTTTTATATGAATGTAATTGGTGTTTAAAAGATAAAAACTCCTCCAGGGCAGTTCATTGGTTTTATAGCAAATTCTAATTCATCAATTTCTGATGTATACATATTTTTCTCTATAGTTGAACCAGTGTCCTGAAATTTCCCATAATTCTTTATTAAGCATTATAGGAGTTTCTAATTGTAAATATCCTGCTTTTTTTCATGTTCTTTTCTCCATAAGTCAATTAGAACATTTCTAAATACCATTCCTTTTGGTAAGAAGAATGGGAACCCTGGTCCATATTCACTTATAAAGAATAACTCTAAGTCTTTTCCTAATTTTCTATGGTCTCTTTTTTTCAGCTTCTTCCATAAATTTTAAATGTTTCTTTAATCTATCTTCATTAGAAAAAGAATATCCATAAATTCTTTTGAAGCATTTTATTTTTTTGAGTTTCCTCTCAATATGCTCCAGCAACTGTTCTTAATTTAAATGCTTTTTAAATAACCAGTTGAAGGTACGTGTGTTCCTCTACAAAGATCTGTAAAAATCACCTTGTTTATAGAAAGAAACTTGTTCTCCTTGAGGTATTCCTTCCACAATTTCAACTTTTATATTTATTTTTATCTACATCTCTAAAAGTAATCAATAGCTTCATCTCTAGGTAAAACATATTTTTTTCTAATTTTATATTTTCCTTTTACTATTCTTTTTCATTTCAGCTTCAATTTTTTTCTAAATCTTCTTCTGTAAATTGTTCTACAGGATCAAAGTCATAATAAAATCCATTTTCTATAACTGGTCCTATTGTTACTTTAGTTTCTGGATATAGTCTTAATACAGCTTGTGCCATTAAGTGAGCTGTTGAGTGTCTTACTATATCTTCTCCTTCAGGACTGTCAATATCTATAAATTCTACTTCTGCATCATGATCTAATACATATGACATATCAACATTTTTTTCCATCAACTTTTTGCTCCAACAGATTTTTTTAGCAAGTGAATTAGAAATTCCCTTTAGCTATTTCAAACATATTGATATTACTATCATATTCTTTATTTTCTCCATTGTATTTAACTAACATATTTTCCCCCTTGTAATCCTTTCCTTCCTTTTCTTTCTATACTCGATATACAGAAAAATAAGTGAATTGCATTCTAAATTTTAGATAAAAAATCAAATAGAGTGAACCGAGCAAATGTCGCTGTGTTTGAAGCTAACTTGTTAGCAAGTTTAGCGAATTTGCAGTGAACTCTTGATTTTTTTATCGTTAAGAAATTTAGCTAGCAATGAGCTATTTTTTTCTGACTTAATAACTATTTTTTTAATTGACTAGGTCTATCTAATAGATATCCATCTGGTCTTGTAGAAGTATTACCACCTGTATTTTTAGCTCCAACTCCTAATAATGAGTTATTAGGGAAAGTTAATAGTGTGAAGTGTACTCCTACTCTCCATTCATAATCTTTACTAGATGCTTTATATCTATTTTCATAAGATATAGCCCATTCATAGAAGCCCATCTCTTTCCCAATTTCTATACCTAAGCTATCAAGAGATTTCTTTCTATATCTTGTACCAGTGGTATCATTTTTATTTTCATAGAACATTGCATAAGTTTTAACTTTCCAACCTTGACTAGGTTTTCCAATTTTTGCAAATAAACTAAATTCATGCTCTTTTGAATCTTTACCCCAATAGTAATTCCCACTTGAATTCTTCCAGCTAGCCTTTTTCTGTAAATTGATATCCTATACCTACTCTATTATAAGTATAAGTAAGTCCTCCTGTAAATTTAGACATAGAGTTTCTTAAGTTTCCTGTTTGAGAATATCTTTTATTGTTTCTTTCAATATTTACATAAAAAATTAAAAAGCTTTTTATAATTTCCTATTCTAAATGTCTCATCTTTTATTCTTGTTAATTCAAATTGATTATAGAAATCACTTTTTCTATCAAGAATAGCTCTTATTTGGTCTATATCGTTGGCTGTTATTTCATTTTCTGGTTTTTCATATTCCAATGTAGCATATTTCATAAGTTCTTCTTTTTCAAATCTCTTATCTCTATAAGCATAAGCAAAAACTATATGTATCAGTATTTCTAATATCATCTTCTATACGAGTATTTCCATATCTATATGTTTTATATGCAGCAGTAAAATCTTGTTCAACATCCCCATAAATATTATAAGCAACAGAGTACATTCTATTTCTTTTCTATCTAAAGTATCCTCCATTATCCACTTTTTAACTTATCTTTACCTTGAGCATAAGTAAAAGCTAATCTGCTATTATCAAACTTATATCCTCCAGTAATTCTATGTTCGTTGATATCTTCTCTAAAATTATTAGTAGTATAGAAATCATCACCAACAAAGTCAATATCAGTATTGCTGAATCCTAAATCATATTTTTTTAGTTTCAAATTTTACTGAATACTGTCTTGTACTTAAATCATTAACTTTCTTTTCACTTCTAGTTTTAGTTGTGTATCTTTTATCATCAGAATATTTAAAAATCTAAATTAGTATCTTCATCAAATTTAATATTTAAACCTGTATGAAGTTCTTCACCATTTTTGATTTTTGTTCCGTAAGGATTTTTAGATGTTTTATATCCTATATTGTAAGTTGTAACAGTTGATTTTCCATCAAATATTAGGGTATCATCAAATTTTACAAAGTCACTTTTATTTATTAATCTTCTTTCTTCATTATTTTTTTATTTCCTGAGAAACTATATTTTTTTGTCCTTCTATTCTAAATTTATTCGTAACATCTAAACCTGTTCCTTTATAAAAAAATAAGTCATTATCCAATTTTAAATTTAAAAGGTTTGTTTTTATCTGATGAAGCATCAAAACTCATCATGTCTAAATGTTGCATCTAAACCAAGAGTTCCCTTTATCAGCTAATTCAATATTTTTTTCTACCTAATTCAAGTTCATAGAATGAAGATTTATTTTCATAACTTCTGTAGGTTCCATCAAATAGTCCATCTCTTGACCATATTTCTGAATTATTTTTCCCAAAGCCAACTCTATAAATCTCATTATCATTATATAGATTCAAGTCTGCTCTTCTTTCTAAAAGTATTTTTCATAGATAGTATTTTTCAAATCTGTTAAATTCAGCTAATCTATTGTCACTTAATACAGTTTTTCTATATGTATCTCTAGCTTCATCTAATTTTCTATCTAAGAAATTATAAGCAAATGTTGGAGTAAAAAGTATATCTACCCATTTTATAATTTCCTAAAAGAAAAGCTTGATGTTTTTCAAAATTGTTATAATCATATTTTGCAACAGTAGTTGGAGTATATGAAAAAAATCTATTCCTAAGATATTTCTCTTTTTAGCTGAGGTATTAATATCTTCTTCCCAGAAACTAAATCTTCTGTAGTCATCTCCCTTTTCTCTTATCATAAGAGATACTTGCTCCATTTTCTTTTAATAATAAATCTGCTCCTATTCTTTCATTTCTAGCCATTAAGTCACTAGCAGTAGAACCTGGATCCATATCATATAAATAATCATATCTAACATTGAATTTATACTTATCATTATCCTTAGTCAATGAAAGATTTGTGTATAAGTCATGGTCAATAGTAGACCCATAAGATATATCATCTATACTATCATATACTAAAAAGTCCATAAGCTTTTTATCACTTACTAAACTCATTTTCCCTGAAAAAAACTTATGTCTTTCTTTTCACCTAAATTATATAGATTTGAATCTAAAGTATAGAAACCTATATTCTTATCAAATTTATATCTATCTAAACCTAGAGAATTATAGACATTATTATCATCAAATTTTTTTCCATAACATCAGCTAAACTACCAACCATGCTTCTAGTCGAATTTTACTGATAGGAAATGGAAATTTCCATTATCTCCTTCATAATCATGACTCAATTCAACTTTATATCTTTTACGTCTTTTTTTCATATTCAGGTAGTTCATTTTGAAGCAGTAGGTTTTTCTTTATTTTTTTGCATAAATTAACCAGTCATCTATATTTAATCTAGTTTCACCAATTTTATCAAATTTATACCAGTTTTCCCATCTTCCAACTAATATACCCATCTTATCTGCAAACTTAGGAGCGAATCCTCCTCTGAATTTATCTTTTCTATTTCCATAAAGGAATCCCATTGAAGTCGCAGCTCCATAGTCATCAGAAGATTGTATAGTAACAAATAAAGGAACAGTAGAACCTGATCTTATATTCGCTCTAAACCAAGGAAAATGAAAAGGCATAACATCTTTTTCCCTTTTATAAATAAATCAGATTTTTTTAATGTTATTTGCTTATCTGGCTCAATTAAAACATCTGATGAAAAAAATATGATATCCTGCTTTTTCAGGTTCTTTTTTTGGAAAATTAACTATATTAAAATCCGTTGTAACCCAAGCATCTTTTGCATTTATTTTTTTCATCTGAATATTTTATTAGAGGACTTCAAAAATATATCTTATCATTAGGAGCTTCTGCTCCCGTCATTTTTAACAACATTTACATAGGCAAAACTATTATAAAATTCTCCTTCTTCATTAGCTTGAGATATTTTTCCACCTTCAGTTTCTATTTTTGATATTTCCTGTTGGTTGAGCAATATTCATTATGGCATTATCTTCAAAAAGATATTTCACCTGTTTCAGGATTTCTTCTAAATTTATAGAATAACCCTTCATATTTCCATTAGTAACAGCAACTCCCATGATCTGAAGTTAAAGTATTGTCATTTAAATCTATAACTACTTCATCTGAGTCAGCAGTTATAGTTTCTGAATAGGCATTATTTACTATCATAGCTGATAGAATAAACAAAAAAACATGAATTTTCTTCTCATCAAAAATTCTCCCTAAAATTAAATTTATGTTAAAAAAATTATACCATATTTCTATTATTTTTTTAAAAATTTAATTATCTATTATTAATTTTTATATCTCTTTTTAAATTTCTTTCTTGGTCTTTTCTTAGCAATACTTTCTCTTTTATCATAAGTTTTTCTTACCTTTAGCTATTGCTATCTGGACTTTTACATAACCTTTTGATAGATGAACATCTAAAGGAACTATCGTGTAACCTTTTATTTTTACTTTCTCGTGTATCTTTTTGATTTCTTTTCTATGTAAAAGTAATTTTCTAACTCTTCTTTCTTCAGGGTTATATATACTACCATATTCCCAAGGTACAACAGACATTCCCATTATAAATATTTCATCATTTATAATTCTTACAAATGATTCTTTTATACTAACCTTTTCCAGCCTTTTATTGATTTTACTTCACTCCCTTTAAGTTCTATTCCAGCCTCATATTTTTCCTCTATAAAGTAATCAAAAAAAGCTTTTTTTATTATTTGCAATTATCATAATTTCCTCTCTTTTTAGAATATATCTTTCAATGGAACTACTCCAATTTCTAAAGTTAATGAAATCAGCTTTCTCTACTAATGCTTTTACTTTTTCACCTAAAGAAAAAACAGTTCCATTATAATAATCTATCATACAATAATTTTCTTCATCAAAAATTATAGAAATTTCCTGAAATTGTTACATCCCAACTACATTCTATATGTTCGCTTGTTTCAAAAAGACTTTTCTACTAGCAAAACCTGTGACCATAAGTTCAAGTTCTTTTACCAACATATTTTTTTTCATATACTCAACTAATTTAATTCTAACACTTTCATCTTCAACTTTCATAGCTACTCTTTCTGTTTTAGAAATATGATGAGCTATTTCATCTAAATCAGATAATTTTAACTGTTTAATAGAATTGTTTATACTTGAGAATAAAAACTCTATGAACCATCAAATCAGCATATCTTCTTATAGGAGATGTAAAGTGAGTATAATGTGAAGAGGCTAATCCAAAGTGTCCTATATCATCTACAGTATATCTTGCTTGTTTTAAAGATGTCAAAATAGTCTTATGTACAAGCATACTCGTTTCTTGATTTTTAGATCTTTCTATAATTTCTTGGAATTGTTTAGGATGAAGATTATCAAAATTAGGTATTTTATATCCAAATTTTGCAAGCATTTCATTAAGTTTGAAGACTTTTTCTCTATCAGGTTTTTCATGGGTTCTATATATTGAAGCCAATTCTAACCAATAGATTCTTTCGGCAACAGTTTCATTTGCAGCTATCATAAAGTCTTCTATAATTTTTCACCTTCTCCTCTTTCTCTTAAAAGGACTTCTTCAACTTTATTATTTTTCTTCATCTAACACAACTTTAAGCTCTGGAAGTTCAAAATCAATGCTTCCTCTTGTATGCTTCTTATTTCTTAATATTTTAGAGTTCTAACATTTCTTTTTAGCATTTCATGAATATCGGAATATTTATCTATAAGTTTTTCATTACCATCTAAAATTGCATTTACATCTTTATAAGTCATTCTATGAACAGACTTTATAACAGACTTATAAACCTCATAGTTTACTACATCACCTTTAAGATCAATTTCCATTTCACAAGCAAAAGTTGCCTTATCTTCTCTTTCGTTTAAAGAGCAAATTCCATTAGAAATTTCTTTTTGGAAACATTGGTAAAACTCTATCAACTAAATAAACTGAATTCCCTCTGTTTCTTGCTTCTAAATCAAGAGTAGAATCTTTTTTCACATAATAAGAAACATCAGCAATAGCAACTATCAGTCTATAATTACCATTTTTCAATTTTTCAACATAAACAGCATCATCTAAATCTTTAGCATCTGCTCCATCTATAGTTATTATAGGAAGCTCAGTTAAATCTTTTTCTGTCTGTATAATCAATTTTTCTTTATAACTTCTCTAACTTCTTGCATTGCTTCATCAGAAAAATGGTCACTTAGACCTTCTCTATATATAAGAGCTTCTATCATATTCTTGCTATTTGTTGATGAACCTAGAATCTTTATAATCTTTCCTTCAGGCTTTCTATTTTCATCTCCCCAAAAATGTTATTTCAGCTACTACTATATCTTTATTATCAGCATTTCCCACTTGAGAATTTGGAATATAGATATCGCTTCCAAATGCACTTGTTGGTAAAACAAAAGAGAATTTTTATTTTTTCTAAAATACCAACAACTGTATTTTTTTCTACGTTCTATTATTTTTATAATTTCTCCCTCTGCTCCTGGTTTCCCCTTACTATCATATCCTTCATTAGTAATTTTTACTAAAACTCTATCTCCATCAAGAGCAGAATTAAAATTTTCTCTAGCTATATATATTCCATTTCTTTCTTCAGAATTTTCACTATCTACAAAGCCAAACTTATTTTTTTATAATTCTAAATATTCCTTTAGCATAAAGAGAAGAATCTTCAATTGCTGTTATTCTATTTTTTTCTTATCTAAAAGTAATTCTCCAGCATCAACCCAAGATAAGATTATAGCCTTATTATCTTTTCTTTTTAGGTGACCATTCTAAAAGACTTGTTATTTGGTCAAAAGATAAGTATTTCACTGTTTTTAAAAATTTCTTTAATTTTTTTCTAAGTCTTTTTCTAAATTCATAAATCCTCCCTCTATTATAAATATGTTTTACTCAATTCAGTCAATATATTTTCCTTCAATTGAGAGGTATTAGGATGTGACTTTTTCCCTATACTTTCTAAATATTTTTCTTTATGCTCTATTTCCATAAGTATCCCTTTATTTAAATTTTTAAGAGTTACTTCCCTTATTTCAATCACACTAGGATAATTCCTTCCATATTCTATTGCATCTGCTATATATATTATCTTTTTCGACTAAAGTCATATCTTTTTGAACCTATAGTATGATATTTTATAGCATTTAAAAACTTCACTGTCTTCTATTCCAAACTCTTTATTAACATAATAAAGCTCCAACAAAACCATGTAAAAATTTCATTGTTTTCTAAATCTTCATCTGATAACTCATTTAAAAATTATTTTTACAAATATTTTTATATCTTCCATATCCATTTCTTTGCATATATCATGAAGTAAGGCAGCTAATTTTACATTTTTCAACATCAGCCTTATATATATCAGCTAATTTCTCTGCCATTTCTACAACTCCAAGAGTATGAGTAAATCTTTTTAAACTCATTTTAGATTTTACAATTTCTTTTAATTGATTAAAATTATATTTCATATTAATCACCTTCTAATTACTTATTATA